>Ga0209533_1000008_pt1 | contig 199575 bp, 170 predicted proteins | sample COG_04_FD_184748 | JGI IMG/M metagenome (GOLD analysis project Ga0209533, IMG submission 184748) | Pelagic Microbial community sample from North Sea - COGITO 998_met_04 (SPAdes) (version 2) | ecosystem: Environmental > Aquatic > Marine > Neritic zone/Coastal water | place: Helgoland, sampling...
GAAGTTTTACCTTTTCACTAGCAATTCTACAAATAAATAAAGACTAACGAAAAGCTAACCTTTTCGTTAGTCTTTAAATTTAAGCTCGTTATATATTCAGACTCTAAACTACAACTGCTACTTTTTAAAACACAAAAAGCTTAAATGTTAATTAAATGTTAAAACATTAAGACACCTATTTTTTATTTAACACTTTTTTAAGAGATTGGTTTCTTAATTGAAAACCTCAATCCGAATGAAAACCAAATTTACAATGATTTTAACGCTTTTTATGGCGTTAATCGTGCAAACAACCTTTGCGCAAAAACAAACCGTCTCCGGAACCGTTTCGGACGAAAATGGCTTGCCGCTGATAGGAGCCACAGTCGTCATCTCAGGAACTTCTTCTGGAACAACAACCGATTTTGATGGTAAATGGCTACTAAATGCTAACACAGGAGATGTGTTAAATATTAGCTATGTAGGCTATTCAGACCAAAATGTAACGGTCGGCGCTGCCAATACTGTAAACGTAACACTCCAACCCGACAATACCTTGGACGAAGTGATCGTGACGGCATTGGGAATTAAACGAGAAGAGAAAGCCTTAGGCTACTCTGTTCAAAGTTTAAAAGGTAATGCTATGACGGAAGCTAGGGAGAGTAATATCTCTAACGCATTAAGTGGTAAAATTGCCGGCGTACAAGTTACCGGAACTTCAGGAAGTGTTGGCGCTTCCTCAAGAATCGTGTTAAGAGGTAACTCTTCTATTACAGGAAACAATGAGCCCTTGTATGTATTAGATGGTGTACCAATTGACAATACAAGTTTTGGAAACGCGGGTGCTTTTGGTGGTGTAGATTTACCAAACGGAGCTGCGGATATCAATCCCGATGACATTGAAACTGTAACGGTGCTTAAAGGCCCTAATGCTGCCGCATTATACGGATTAAGAGCGGGTAACGGAGTTATTGTGATTACAACCAAAAGAGGAACCGCTGGAAAGAGATTCAGCATCTCTGTAAATAGTAATGTTACCTTTTCAAACCCTTTATTGCTGGCAAACTACCAAAACTCTTATGGGCAAGGTGGCGATCCATTATATTTTGAATATGTAAACGGTGCTAGTGGTGGAGTAGGCGATGGTGTTGATGAAAGTTGGGGACCACCTCTAGATATTGGCTTAGAATTTATTCAGTGGAACTCTCAACTTAATGGAGGCCAGCCATTGCCATGGATATCTCATCCTAATAACGTAAGAGATTTCTTAGATACAGGACTGAGCACTTCTAATAATGTCTCTTTATCAAATGAAAACGTAAGATTGTCTGTAAGTCAATCAAAAGATTTTGGGATGATACCAAATACTGAATTGAAAAGAACAACTGTAAGTCTTAATAGTTCCTTAGTGTTAGGAAAACGATTGACGGCAAGTGTGTCTTTGAACTATTTCAATATTGACAGTGGGAACTTACCTATCACTGGTTACGACAACGAGAACCCATTTCAACAATTTATATGGTCTGCAAGGCAAGTTGATTTTCAAGAACTTAGAGACTGGAGGAACTTTCCACTTGCTCCCGTAGGAACGGCTGCTGAAGGCACGCCTTTAAATTGGAATCATAATTTCCAAAACAATCCGTATTGGGTTTTAGAAACCAACCGAAATACTTTAGACAAAGACCGTATCGTCGGAAATATCGATTTAGCCTATGATTTTACTGATTGGTTAACGTTGAGTGCAAAAGTAGGGTTAGATTCTTTCAGCCAATTGGAAACTTCTCGACAAGCAGTAGGTAGCACCACCGCTCCAAATGGTAGCTATAGAGAAACCCAAAGACGTTTTGAGGAAATCAACACCACTTTCCTGTTAAGCATTAATAAGCCCATATCAGACGACATAGGATTCTCACTAAGCTTAGGGACTAACAATATGATAAGACAGTTCCACAGAACAACGGGAGAACTACCAGCTTTAGAATTACCGAACCTATACAACCTTTCAAACATTCAAACGGGGTCAACAGCAGTTTTACAAAGTCAAGTAAGCAACCAAAAAATTAGTAGTGTGTACGCTTTTGGACAATTTTCTTATAAAGAAATACTCTTTTTAGATATAACTGCAAGAAATGACTGGGCGAGTGTATTACCTGTAAAAAACAATTCGTTCTTTTATCCTTCAGTAGCAGGTTCCGTATTATTATCTAAAATATTTGACCTCTCTGCAGCAAAAATTGACTTTTTAAAAGTAAGAGGAGGATGGTCTGAAGTGGGAAGTACAGGAGCGCTAACTCCATATAATACTAGTGCTACTTTTGGATTGTCAAATTCTGGTTTTGGAAACCAAGCTTTCCTACCGAACCAGCAATATAATGCAAATTTAGTGGCCGAAAAAGTCATAGGAATTGAATTTGGGTTAGATGCTAGACTGTTCGCAAACAGATTACGATTAGCCGCGACATACTATGACCAACAGAGTGAAGACTTACTAGTACCTATAGGTATAGATCCAGCAGTTGGATTTGCAAGTGTATGGAGTAACCCAGCTACCCTGAGTAATAAAGGGCTTGAAATACAATTAGGTGGTACAATTGTGGATACAGAGGATTTTTCTTTTGATATAGACTTAAACTTCGCGAAAAATGAAAACATGGTAACATCACTAGGAAATTTAGACTCCTACGTTCTTGGCGGTCAATGGGGCCTTCAATTAGAAGCGCGTGCGGGACAACCTTACGGAGTGTTGGTGGGACGAGATTTTTCCAGAACAGACGATGGTCAAGTTATTTACGAAAATGGAACCCCAGTAATTGATACAACTCAAAAAGTACTTGGAAACATTACTCCAGATTGGACTGGAGGGGCTAACTTTAGTGTGCGTTATAAAAACTTAAGTTTTGCTGCTCTTGTAGATGCTAAAGTTGGTGGAGATGTTCACAGTATGACTTACTCTTGGGGTCGATATGCAGGAACTTTAGCAGAAACACTGATAGGACGTGAAACAGGCGTCGTTGGAAACGGCGTACAATCTGACGGAAACGGCGGCTATGTACCAAACGATGTCGTCGTATCAGCAAAAGTGTTTAACCAAAGTACCTACAATAATGATGTGGAGTCCAGTGCAATTTTTGATGCGAGCTATGTAAAGCTAAGACAAGTCACTTTAGGGTATACATTCCCATCAAGCTTAACAAAAAGACTTCCATTTGAATCTTTAAAAATATCCTTAGTAGGACGAAACTTAGCCTTACTTTACAAAAAAACGCCTCACATCGACCCCGAAACTGGATTTAGCAGTGATAACGGGGAACAAGGTCAAGAGTTTGGTCAGTCACCTTCAGCCAGAACTATTGGTTTGAATATAAACTTAAAATTTTAAAATGAAAAATATGAAAAATATAAAAATAATACTGTATGCTTTTTTAAGCTTTGTTCTCACAACAGGATGTACAGAAGATTATGAAAAGTTAAATGAAAGCCCTAATAGATCAACCTCAATTCCAGCACACCTGCTATTGGGATATACGCAAAGAAGTTTTGTAAATACTATTTATGCGGCACAAATCGGAGGAGACATGGGTGCATGTTGGGCACAACAATGGTCGAAAGTTCAATATAATAACGAAGAACGATATATGCCAAGAAGAGGTAATATCGATAGAGTATGGGAAAATATCTATACCTTAACTATTTCTGAGGCAAAAGCAATGTATGACTTAGCTGTTCTTGAAGAAAACACAAATTTGCAAGGAATTGCACTGGTAATGCAAGCAATAGGTTTCCAGACTCTTGTGGAACTTTATGGTCCAGTCGCATTTGTTGAGGCAATAGATAGAGAAAATTTAAAACCAGCTTATGACGACGAAAGTGTTGTTTTTGAAGCAGTGATTCAAATGCTAACCGATGCTGTGACTCTTCTATCTAGTGGATCGGGGGAGGTCATAGCTTCTTCTGATTTGTTTTATGCAGGAAACACTAGTCAATGGATGAAATTCGCAAATACCTTAAAGTTTAGAGCGCTTATGCGTATCTCTTCAACAAGAAGTGTGGGTGCCGAATTACAAGCCATTGTAAATTCAGGAATTATATTTCAAGGAAACGCCGACAATGCACAGTTATCCTATTTAGATGCAGCGCCTGATGGCAATCCTATTTGGGAAACAATCGTATTTGAGTCAAGACCAGAATATAAAGTGAGCTCCGTTTTAGTTGATATATTAAGTAATCTTAATGATCCTCGATTAGAAGTATATGCCTTTCCTGCAGAGTCAGACGGTGTAATTAGAGGAAAGCCCCCTGGATTTGGTCTTCAAACAACACTTCCGAATGAAGCTTTAGGCTATACCTATAAAAATATCTCTGGATTGGGAAGTTTTTTCCTAAACCCAGAGCTCCCAGGTATTGTTATGTCGTATTCTCAATTGAATTTTTTAATGGCTGAAGCGGCTAATAAAGAATATATTTCTGGTGGTTTAGTAGCTGTAAATGAATATTATAACCAAGGAATAAATAGTAGTTTTGAAACTTATGGATTAACTTCAGCTGCTTCGTACTTAGCACAAGGTGGTATTTCTATCACCTCTCAATCTGATGGTGCCAATAAAATTGCAACCCAACAATGGATTGCATTATTTGGCCAAGGACTCGAAACTTGGACAGAATGGAGACGAACGAAACTCCCGGTATTAACCCCTGCTGCCGAAGGAGATATTGCTCAAATACCTTCTAGATTCTATTATAGCACAGTAGGTCCCTCTTTAAATAGTGATAATTACAATGCAGCGTCGTCTAGTATTGGTGGTGATTTATTAACATCGCCATTATTCTGGCAATAAAAGATTAATCTAAAAAATATAACAATGAAAAAAATAAAATATTTAATACTCCCCCTAATTGCAGTTTTTGCTTTCACCTCCTGTGTTGATGATGATAATGATGTATTGACTGTTGACGCTATTCTAGGTGGTCTCCTAGATATTGATCAGGGAGCCATAGGATATGTAGTTGGCAACGACGGAACCTATAAGGTGTCAGGATCGGTATATCAAGGTCGTGTACAAACTAACATGGTTGATATCTATAAGAGTTTTACCACTGAAATGACAACAAGTAACGAAACCTTACTTGCTTCAATTCCAATTACCAATACAACAATATCTGAAAAAGGAATTTTCGAATACTCTTTTAAATACGAAGATTTAATCGAAGGACTTAATATTGACGGAACTGCTCTTCCACCGATGGATTCTCAATTAATAATCGGAGATTTTTGGACGCTAAGATTTGTATCAACTACCTCTGAGGGAAACATAAACTTTAATGCTAACATTACAAAAGTATCTGTTGGCAATCGTTTTGCTGGCACTTATAAAGTAATTGATAGCGATTATTGGAGAATTAATGTTCAAAGTACTGTTGCAGATTGGATTGGAGAAGAAAGAATAATAGAATCTGTGAATGCTTCAACTTACAGACATCTAGGAGTCGGACCTTTTGATCCGGAAACAATAGTCACTGGATTTGGCCTACCCGTGGAAGAGTCTCATCTCTATTTTTCTATTACAAGTAGCGATGAGTTGAACTATGAAAATGTTGGCAATACAACACTTTTAGAAGTTCCTTATATGTCTTGCGTAACAAACCCAGATCTATTTACGAACGTGCCTTGTGGCAGCACTTCTAATTACGTAGTTAGAGATGATGTTAATGGGAGAGACCTTATATACATGACTTATGGATACCTAACTCCTAATTCTGGTCCAAGAGAATTTTACGAAGTTCTTGAAAAAATAGTTGAATAATTAAATAATTAAACTGCAAAAAAATGAAAAACACCCTTTATAACACCGCTTTAGCATTGTGCTCTTTAGTATTTATGCTTGCATGTAGCGAAGACGAGTACACCGGAGACAGTACTATGAAAGTAGTCAGTCCAAGCTTAAATGTTCAACTTGATTTTACGAATAATCAATCTTTGATTGAAGAAGAGGTTGAATATGGCTTTACGGTCTCTATTAGTGAACCACAAATTGTAAATGTAATCGTTTACTTAAATCAAATAAGCGGTACTGCTACAAATGGTGAAGATTTTACCATTCCTGAAAGTGTAACAATCCCGATTGGATCTACATCAACCTATGGAGTAATCAAAATTCATGGTGATGATTTAGCTGAAGAGACTGAAACGGCTGTGATTCAAATTGCCACTGGCAATGAATCCAATGTAAGTCCAATTACTGGATCTACGGTATCCTTTAGTATTATGAACTACACCGAAGGTGATATTGTGATTGATATGTCGTGGACGTCTCCTCGAGATTATACTGACGTTCTTGGAAATCCAGTTGCAGATGAAGCAATAGTAGATTTAATTCTTACTGTGAATGACGTAAACATTCCAACTACAATAAACCATACGTTCACTAATTCAGCAACTGGATTTGAAACGTTTGTGTTTCAGGAAACTTTTCCTGATGGAGCATTTTATTTAACAGCCAGTTTCTTTGATGTCGAAGATTATACTCTCGAGGAATTTGACGGATATTATACTGATTTAGATGTATCTCTTACATTTAATCAACCAGGTAAAATTAACGACCTAGTAGTAACAATCCCTGCAGCTTTAAACACTGCTTTTGCTGATTGTCAATCGACTATTATAGCAAAAATAACGAAGTCTGGATCAAATTTTTCTATTGAACCTGTAGGACTTGGGAACTCTTTAGGCCCTGCTGATTCAGGAACATACTTAGGAGATTACTTAATTGAAGAAACTACACCTCTAGTATCTGGTTACACATTACAAAGTGGCGACGTCATTACTCTTTATGAAACAACAATTCCAAATCAAAGAGGTTTTATGACTGCAAACTTTGTTAGCTTTTGTTCAACACCGAATGAATTTCTATTTGAATTAAACCCTTTTTGCGGGAAAATTATAATTCCAGGTGTAGGTAATCAAAGTAATTGTTCCTGTGACAGCAACCTGTTTTTCTCAACAGCGACTTCCCCTACTACTTTTGATCCATCTGACGATAGTGTATTTGAAGTTACTTTTACCAATGATCCTTTTCAAGATTGCAGTCAACCGGTGCAAACCACTTATAGATTTACAAAACAATAACTCTTAAAAAGCCACTTCAAAAGAAGTGGCTTTTTTTATTATAAACTTGCATTTTAATCATTCTGTAAAAAATTTATGACATGAAAAAAAATACTCCATTATATATAGGTCTGTTTTTAATAGGCTTGTCATCTTACTCACAAAACATTAATAACGCAATAAATTCATTTAAAAATGAAACACAAGCCATTATTACTTTAAACAAAAATTTAAAAACACCTAGTTTTATAAAATTACCCCTTAACAAAGAATTATCTATATCGGGAGAGTCAGTTGAAAAAAAAGTATTTAACTTCCTATCACAACACAAAGAGATTTATGCCATTCAAAACGTTGTTGAAACTTTTTCTGACGATGGCGTTCTAAAAATTGATAATTATGGATTAAAACATTATCAAGTAAAACAATTTTACAAAGGGATCCCTGTGTTTGATAGTGGTTTGAAATTTCATTTTAATAGAAATGAAAAAATAACTTCTATAAACGGTACTATTGTCTCTGAAATAAATTTAGATGTAGCACCTGATTTACAAAAACCTGAGGCTAATGATATAGTAATGACAATAATCAATAAACTTAACCTTAATCGTTCTGGAGCTCCCTTAAAAATAATTTCGAATGAGCTTATTATATTTCCAAAAGGTTTAGTACAAGGGAACGTTACTTCAAAGCATTTAACCTACCATATCGAAGTCCGCAATGACGTCGATGTTAGAGAGTTTCTTTTTATAGATGCACACACAGGTAGACTTATAGAGCAATTCACAGGGATTGCTCACGCTCTTGACAGAGTGTTGTATGAAGGCACTGTAACCAATACCGTTTGGACAGAAGGTTCATTTTTTCCTGGGTTTTTAAATGAATGGCAACAAGTCGAAGTAGCCGCTGCTGGACATTCATATCACTTTTTTAACAATGCATTTGGATATGACTCCTATGACGGTGCAGGCGCACAAATGGTAACCATAAACAACAACCCAGATATAAATTGTCCAAACGCAAACTGGAATGGCGTAACTACAAATTATTGTGACGGCACCGCTAGTGATGATGTGGTTGCCCATGAATGGGGACATGCCTATACTCAATTTACTAGCAATTTAGTTTATGCCTATGAATCTGGTGCGCTTAATGAAGCTTACTCCGATATCTGGGGAGAAACCATTGATTTATTAAATAGTTATGCAGATGTTGGAGAAGATCTTTCCCTAAGAACATCTTGCACTAATTCTGACCGTTGGAAATTGGGCGAAGATGCTACTGCTTTTGGAGCTCCAATTAGAGATATGTGGAACCCTAACTGTAATTTAGATCCTGGAAGCACCACCGATTCAATTTACACATGTGACTACGATTTAGATGATAATGGCGGTGTACATTCAAACTCTGGCATACCGAATCATTTATACGCTTTACTTGTAGATGGAGGAACTTATAATGGCCAAACCATTAATTCCATAGGATTTATCAAAGCCGCTCATATCTTTTGGCGTGCACAAAGTCAATACCTAACGCGATTTAGTGACTTTAACATCTTTGCAGATGCTATCGAAGCTTCATGCACGGAACTAATTGGAATAAATCTTGAGGGGCTTTCAACAACAGAAATAGCTGCTGGGTTATCAGGCGAAATAATTTCTACTGCAGATCTACAAAATGTTAATAATGCTTTAATCGCAGTAACATTAAGAACAGACAATTCTTGTGCCTATTCTACAATTTTAAGCACCAATACTACTGCCATTTGTGGTGCCGCTTCAACAAATCCTATTTTTAATGAAGATTGGGAAGGTGGAATAAGAAACTGGACTGTCACCCAACATCCTGTAAATGCTGCCACATGGGAAGCTAGAGAGTGGATTATTAGAACTGACCTACCTAAAGATCGTAGTGGTAGTGGAATTTACGCCCCCAATCCCATTATTGGAGACTGTAGTACTGATTTGGAAAACGGAATGATCCGTTTAGAAAGTCCGACGATTACAATACCCAATTATGCTAATGGAAATTTTGAACTCGCTTTTAACCATAGCATCTCATCTGAGTTAGGTTATGATGGCGGTAATCTTAAATTTAATATTGATGGAGGAAATTGGACCATAGTACCCCCAAGCGCCTTCACTCAAAACGCCTATAATACAACTCTATTCATAACAAATAACGATAGCCCTATGAGTGGGGAAAGTGCGTTTTCTGGAAGAGACGAAGGCTCTTTTGATAGCGATTGGGGACAAAGCGTTATTGACTTATCCTCCATCGGGGTAACAGCAAACTCTAATCTAAAACTACGTTGGGAATTTGGAAGCGATGGATGTTCTGGAATAGATGGATGGTATCTAGACGAAATTGTCGTTTATAATTGTTCGGAAGCACTATCTATTGCTGATATTGACAGCTTGAATGAAGTCATCAGTATTTCACCTAATCCTTCAAGTGGAGTCTTTAACTTAAAACTAAAAAATCTTTCAAACTTTAGTTTTGACCTTTACGACATCACAGGTAAATTGATTATGAGCGGAATCCCTGTTGATCACAATGATTACATCCTTGACCTTAATCAGTACCAAAAAGGGGTGTATTTTATAAGGTTTAAATCTGAAATTGGAACATTAACAAAAAAATTGATTTTAAAATAGATTCAAAATTATAAATAAAACCCTAAAACCACCTTCGGGTGGTTTTTTTTTATGTAAAATACCGACTTCACTACTTGAAAACAACAATCATAAATACTAAAAAAATAAAATAAAAGAACACACTTTCCAGACAAAAACAGTAGTATCACAGCCGTTTCAAAATATAATATAATACCTTATTGTGAAATTAACACTAAAAACATAAAATATAGTATATTTATTGAGTTATATACAATTAAAACAGAATAAATTACATTATATTTATTAAATACTATATTTTATTGAACATAATTCTAAACAAAAGTAGGTTATATGTAAAAATATCATCATGTTTGCTTTGACTAATTTTAATACAAAACAAAATGAAAACAAAGTTAAATGTGATCCTTGCGCTGCTATTGGTGTTTGTGATTCAAGTTTCTTTTGCGCAGCAAGAGAACGTGAAAGGAACAGTTTCCGACGTTGACGGCTTACCGTTAATAGGAGCGACTGTAATTATTTCTGGAACAAACAATGGCACAACAACTGATTTTGATGGTAAGTTTATCATCAGCTCCTCTACAGGTGATGTCTTAAAAGTCAGCTACATAGGATATTCCGACCAACTAGTAACGGTAAACAACTCTAAAAACATCACTGTTGTTATGCAGGCGGATGACTCTGAACTTGATGAAGTGGTCGTAACAGCTCTTGGAATTTCTAGAGATAAGAAATCCATTGGTTACGCATCTCAACAAGTCAGTGGAGATGCAGTTTCTACTGTAAAGGTAGATAATATTGCTAGTTCACTTTCTGGAAAAGTAAGTGGGGTTCAAATCAAAACAAATAACAACTTTGGAGGATCTGCAAACTTTCTAATTAGAGGGGTTAGTTCTTTAACAGGAAATAACCAACCATTATTTGTTGTGGATGGAATTCCAATTTCCAATAACCTAAACAATTCAGCTCAACAAAGAGGTGGACGAAAAGGATATGATTATGGAAATGCTGCAATGGATATTAATGCTGACGATGTTGATTCTATTAACATCCTAAAAGGAGCTGCTGCATCAGCAATTTATGGTTCTCGTGGCGCAAATGGAGTGGTGATTATTACAACCAAAAAGGGAGGAAAAGGTAATGCTAAAGTGACTGTAACTTCTAGTGCTCAAATTGGAACCATCGATAAAAGCACGTTTATCAATTACCAAGACGAATACGGAGCTGGATACGGAGCTTATTATGGCTCAACAGGGTACTTTGAAGATTGGGACATGACTGGTGACGGCGTGGATAACCTGGTAGTGCCAACTTATGATGATGCCTCTTTTGGAGCGCCTTTAAATGGTCAGCTAGTATATCAGTGGGATGCATTTGTTCCGGAACATCCAAACTTTGGTGTAGCAACCCCGTATATCGCAGGGAAGAACACTCCAGTTGATTTTTTCGAAACATCGTCTCAATTAAACAACTCTATAAGTATTACTGGGGGGGATGACAAAACTAGTTACAGATTGGGATACACAAATTCTGAAATAACTGGTTATATGCCAAATTCAAAATTAAATAAAAACAGTTTAAATTTTAGTGGAACGTTAAAGGTGAATGATAAATTGACTGTCGGATCTTCTGCCAATTATTTAGTTCAAAAAACTACCGGTAGAAACTCAACGGGCTATGGAGATAACTTAATGGCTCAGTTCAGACAATGGTGGCAAGTAAATGTTGACATTAAAGACCAAGAAGCTATTTTTAATCAGACTGGAAAAAACTACTCATGGAATCATGAAGGATCTCTTTCTGGTCCTGGTAACGGAGGTGAATTAATTGGTCATTACTGGGATAACCCATACTGGACTCGTTACAAAAATTACCAATCAGATGAAAGAAATCGTTTCTTTGGAAATGTTTTTGGAACACTTGAAATCAACGACTGGCTAAATGTTACTGCCAAAGGAGCTGTAGACACCTACAACGAACTTAGAGAAGAACGAAGAGCTGTTGGATCTGTTGCCACTCAATTTGGTATCTTAGGAGATGACGAAGGATCAGGGTATGACAGAGTAGACATCCTTTTCTCTGAATACAACTACGATTTAATGTTTAACATTAACAAGCAGTTAACTGATGACTTGAGTTTGGATGGTGTATTTGGAATTAATGTTAGAAAAGAAAGCTATAGTTATTTAAGAAACTCTACCGCTGGTGGATTAGTAATACCTAACCTATATGCTCTTTCTAACTCTTCAAGTTCAAACCCAAAACCAATAGAAGTTTTAAGTGAAAAACAAGTAAACGGATACTATGCTCAAGCATCTTTTGGGTATAAAAACACTTTATACTTAGATTTAACAGATCGTTTTGATGTGTCCTCGGCACTTCCTTCTGAAAGCAACAGTTACAACTACTATGCTGCAAGTTCAAGTTTAATCTTTTCTAAATTAGTAGACCTTGAATGGCTAGACTTTGGGAAATTTAGAGCTGGTTATGCTGAAGTAGGTAATGATTTACCTGCTGGAAACGTAAAGGATACGTACTCAACGCTAAATAATTTTGGAGACGCGAGTGTATTCTCATACGGATCAACAAAAAATAACTCTAATTTAAAACCTGAAAGAACAAAGGAGTTTGAAGTTGGTTTAGAAGCAAAAATGTTTAATAACGTTATTGGGTTTGACTTATCTTGGTATAAGAAAAACACGGAAGACCAATTAATGCCTGTGTCTGTGACTACTGCTACAGGGTTTTCAAATAGATGGGTAAACGCCGGGGAAATCCAAAACAAAGGATTTGAGTTAGGCCTTTATGCAACCCCTTTGAAAACAGATAACTTAAGCTGGGATGTAAATGTTAACTGGGCTAAAAACGAAAGCTTAGTAGTTGGGCTTTATGGAGATCAAGAAAACTTACAACTAAACAGCTACCAAGGAGGGATTTCAATTAATGCAACTGTTGGCCAACCTTACGGAACTATACGAGGAACCGGGTTTAATATCCATGAAAATGGGGGTAGAATTGTGAATTCAAGTGGTTATTATGAAGCAAAATCTGATCAAATCATTGGGGATGTAAACCCTGAATGGAATGGTGGTATTACAAACACATTCAAATACAAAGATTTTAAATTATCATTCTTAATTGACATTCAAAAAGGTGGTGATGTATATTCTTTAGACATGCACTACGGACAAGGTACTGGTTTACCAGACTTTACAACAGGACTTAATGATCTTGGAAACCCAATTAGAAATACCCTAGCAAATGGTGGTGGTGTTATTCTTCCTGGGGTAACTGCAGATGGCGCTCCAAACACAACTAGAGCAAGAACTGATTATTATGGTGGAATTTGGTATTGGGGTAACTCTTCAAGAAACCCAGCAGCTTTGACGGTATATGATGCGTCTTACATTAAGCTGAGAGAATTAACACTTAGTTATGAGCTTCCCGTTAGCGAATGGACTAAAGGAACTATCACTAAAGGAAGCTTAACATTGATAGGAAGAAACCTTTGGATTATTGATAAAAACGTTCCTTTTGCAGATCCAGAATCTGGTTTAGGTGCAGGAAATGCGCAAGGATACCTTTCAGGTTCTTTCCCTACGTTAAGAACATTAGGACTTAATTTAAATCTAGAATTTTAACAATCTAAAAAATGAGAAAAATGAGAAATTACTTATTAAGCTTATTGTGTGTTGCTTTTGTCATTACTTCCTGTGGAATTGATGAAAGTCTAAACACCGACCAGAAAAACCCAAGTCAGGTTCCTGCAAGCGGTTTATTTACAAATGCTTTGAAAAATCTAGGAAATCAAATGAATTCCTGTAGTGTAAACGAAAATGTCTTTAGACTATATGCACAATACTGGGCACAAACAACGTATCCAGATGAAAGCCAATACAACCAAATAACAAGAAATATTGGGGGAAATATATGGAGTACCATGTACAGAGACGTGCTTCAAGATTTGAAAGGAGCCAAAGAACTTATTACTGCAGAAGGTGGAAGTCAAGCTCAGCTTGGGATCATTAAATTCATGGAAGTCTATGCCTTCTCTGTGCTAGTAGACACTTTTGGGGATGTTCCATTTACTGAAGCATTAAACCCAGAAAACCCATCACCAATATATGATGATGCTGCTACTATATATACTGCCTTAGCCACTCACCTAGAGGAAGCTATTGCAGACCTAAGTAGTGGTATTGGATTTGACGGAAGTCAAGATATAGCCTATGGTGGAAATATTGTTCAGTGGAGAAAAGCTGCTATTTCATTAAAATTAAGAATGGCAATGCGTTTGGCGGACTCTAATCCTTCAGCATCTCAATCAATGGCAGAATCTGCATTCATTGCAGGACCTATTGTAGCTAATGCTGATAATTTTGGAATCAATTATTTATCAGCTGCACCAAATACAAACCCATTGTGGGTATCTTTAGTTCAGAGTGGTCGTAAAGATTTCGTTGCTGCCAATACATTAGTAGATGCAATGAATCCTAATAATGATCCTAGACTGCCAAATTTCTTTCAAACGTATGAAGGTAATTACGTAGGGGGAACTTACGGAAGTGCGAATGGTGCTTCTAGTAATTCAGATTTATCTGAGCTAATTAAAATGCCAGATTTAAAAGGAGATTTAATTACAGCAGCTGAAGTACACTTTTTATTATCAGAAGCTGCTGCCAGAGGTTACTCTGTAGGTGGTACTGATGAAGCATATTACAATTCTGCTATTGGAGTATCTATGGACGAATGGGAGGTGTCAATAGAAGATGCTGCAACGTACCTAGCGCTAACAGAAGTGGATTACACTACAGCTAATGGCGATTGGATGCAAAAAATTGGATCTCAAAAATGGGTAGCCATGTATAACAACGGATATGAGGGATGGACTACTTGGAGATTATTTAATTTATCACTAAACGGACCAGAAGTAGATGGAGTAACATTAGATATTCCAACAAGATTTCTTTATCCTGTTTCAGAAGCAACTTTGAATGGCTCTCAATACGATTCTGCAGCAGCAGCTATTGGAGGAGATTCTAAAACAACTAAGATATTTTGGGACGTGAACTAACACAACAACAAAAAGTATTTAATAAAAAAGCAGTTATTAATTTAACTGCTTTTTTTTGGTTAAAAATTAAAAAAAAACAGAAGTATCTTAGTTTGAAGAAAAAAGTAATAATGAGTCAAAACACTCACAATTAGCAGATAAAAAACAGATTTAGCATAACAATTTGCAAAAATTATGATAAACTGTTAAGTTATTTGTTTAAACAAAAACAATTTTTTTAAAACAAATTGTTGGTAATTAAAGTTTTTATTAGCACTTTTGCGTTGACTAATTTAATAAATAACAAAATGAAAACAAAGTTTAGCGTAGTACTAACACTATTACTGGTGTTAGCAGTGCAAATTTCTTTTGCACAACAAAAAACTGTTTCAGGAACGGTGACCGAGGAAAGTGGTCTTCCATTACCAGGAGCAACAATTTTAAACCAAGGGACTTCAAGAGGTGTAACTACAGATTTTGATGGAAAATACTCCATCTCTGTTTCTGAAGGTGCCACATTAATGATTTCTTATGTAGGAATGGAATCCCAATCAGTATCAATTGGTACTGGTTCTGTGTACAACGTAACTCTAACAAAAGATGTTTCATCATTAGAAGAAGTTGTAATAGTTGGATATGGTTCTACTAGCAAAGCCAAGCTTACTGGTTCAATTTCCACTATTTCTAGTGAAACAATCGGACAAGTTCCTATCGGTTCTTTTGATCAAATACTTCAAGGACAAGCACCTGGTGTACAGGTTTTTTCTGGTTCTGGTCAGCCTGGTGCTCCAGCAAGAGTTAGAATTAGAGGTAATGGTTCTATAAACGGTAGTTCAGCTCCAATTTACATAGTAGATGGAATTCAAATTACTGCAGGAGATTTCGCTAGTTTAAATGCTAATGATTTTGAAACTGTCTCTGTTCTTAAAGATGCCGCTTCAACAGCTTCTTACGGATCAAGAGGTGCAAACGGTGTAATTTTGATTAGTACCAAAAAAGGTAACTACAACCAAAAAACAGCATTCACTTACAAAACGCAATACGGAATTACTGAAGTTGGTAACGCTCCTTTCGAAATGATGTCTTCTAGAGAAATTTTAGAATTCCAAAGAACTGTTAATAGTGGCGCTGGCGCTGGATTATCAGATGAAGAAATATCAGAACTTGCAACTACTAACACAAACTGGAAAGATGTATTTTTTAGAACTGGTATTACTCAAAGTCACGAGGTTGAAATATCAGGTGGTGATGATGACTCAAGATTCTTCTCAAGTTTAAGTTACTTTGATCAAGATGGTATTGCAGAAAGATCAAACTTACAGCGTTTTACAATAAGAACTAATTACGAAAATAAAGTCAATTCAAAAACAAAATTTGGAATTAATACATCTTTAGGTTTCTCAAAATCTAACTTTATTAGCTCTGAAAATGCAATTGCATTACAAAACCCATTTGCAGCTGCTTACTTAGCGCAGCCTTACCAATCTCTTTACGATGATGAAGGCAACATTCAAACTGGACCCGGATTTGTAGGAGGAAACTCTTATGAAGAATTGATGAAAAATGGAAATAACAACCAACAAGTAAAAATTATCGCACAAGGATTTTTCGAGACTGAATTAATGAAAAATATAGTTTTCAGAACAGATTTAGGTATTGATTACTCTCAAGATAATTTTATCGACTTTTCTGGACCAAATACTTATTATGGAGGTATTGTTACTCCAGGTGGTGAAGGCGATTATGGCGAGTCTAACAATTACAACTCTAGACTTACTGCAACGACAAAATTAGGATATTCTAATGTATTCAATGAAAAGCATTCTGTTGATGTATCGTTGTTTTCAGAATACTACAAACAAAACTTTAGAAGTTCTGGTTTTAGAGGTTATGGAATTAATCCATTACTAAACGGTTATGCCAATGGTACAACTGCAGGAACTCCTGAAAATGAACTTATTCCAACAATATTTGGAGGAAAAACTGTTCGTGGTTTATTTGCAGCATTCGCAATAGCAAATTACGATTACGACTCTAAATATGGTTTCTCAGCATCTTTAAGAAGAGATGCTTCATCTAAATTCTCTGACAAAAATCAGTGGGGTACTTTTTACTCTGTTGCTGGTCGTTGGAACATTTCAAATGAAGAATTCATGAGTGATGTATCATTTGTTAATAATCTAAAGTTGAGAGCTAGTTACGGTACTTCTGGTAACCAAGCATCAGTTGCTGATTATGCAGCTGAAACTAGGTATGGACAAATTTCATATGGTGGGGTAAACGGTATTGGTGTAGCCTCTATAGGAAATCCTGACCTGAAATGGGAAACTTCAGTACAATCTAATATTGGTTTAGATTTTGATTTATTTGATTATAAATTATCTGGAACTCTTGAATATTACGACAATAAAACTATCGATTTATTTATAGACTATTCGCTAAGTTTAACCTCTGGTTTTTCAAGCTTACAGTCTAATGCAGGTTCAATGCGTAACTCAGGTGTAGAACTAGACTTGAATTATACAGTTATTAACAGTGACAACTTTAGTTTAGATCTGTATGGAAACTTCAACTACAATAAAAATGAGATTTTAGATTTAGGTCAAGTAAGTGAATTTGAGTCTGGAACGTCTATTATTCGTGAAGGTCTATCATTAGGAAGTCACTATGTTGTAGGATGGGCTGGAGTTAACCCAGCAAATGGTGAACCACTTTACTATGATGGAGACGGAAACGTTACTAATGTATTTAGTGATGGAAATGCCACTGCTAACTGGGGAAGTTCTAATCCTGAATATACTGGTGGATATGGATTAAGAGGGACATTAGGTAATTTTGATTTCTCAACACTTTTCACATTTGCTGACGAGTACTACAGATTCAATAACCAATCATTCTTCCAAGAGAATCCTAACTTTTCTCAATTCAACTTATCAACTGCTATGAACACAATGTGGTCACAGCCGGGTGATGTTACTGAGATTCAAAGTTATTTGTTTCCAAGACAGTTTTCATCTAAAGATATTGAAGATGCTTCATTTACAAAATGGAGAAATTTAACTGTAGGGTACACACTTCCATCAAAGTTTACTAGTAAAACAAACTTTTTTGAATCATTTCGTGTCTATGCACAAGTACAAAACTTAAAAACATGGACTAAATTTACAGGATTTGATCCTGAAGATGACAACAATATAGCTGGTTATGAATATCCAATGCCTACTATTTATACTGTTGGTCTTAACATTAAATTTTAAATAAAAGAACTATGAAAAATATATTTAAATTTTTATTCTTAGTAGGGATCTTATTCACATCATGTGAAGATGCCTACAATGTAGCTCCGGATGATGAGATCCTTGAAGCTAATGCCATTACCTCTGTTGCTGATTTAGAAAAAGCTGCCCTTGGTGTATATGGTTTTATCTCGGGTTCAAACCTAATTAATTATTCTTCTAGATTTACAGATGATTTGAGGTTACCTGCAGATAATAGAGGCCAAGGTGTTCAAGTTCATACTTGGAACATTACAGCTGGAAACGGAACAACTACATCTCTGTGGTCTAGCCTTTACAATGTAATTAGTAGAGCTAACAGAGTTTTAGATGTTATTGATGGTATTCCTGCTAATACACCTGAAGAAGTACTATCAAAAAGTCGTATCAAAGCGGAATGTATTGGCTTACGTGCAATGTGTCATTTTGATTTATTACGTGCTTTTGCAGAATCATATGAAGATAGTAGTTCTGTATTGGGAGTGCCAAACATTAACAGCGTTGTTGTTTTTGAACAGCCTACACGTAACACAGTTGCAGAAAATTACGCATTCATCAATTCAGATATTGAGATGGCAATGGGTATGTTAGATGCATCTTTCACAGACAATACAAGACTGACGTCTACTGCACTTAGCGCTTTAAAAGCAAGAGTTGCACTATACCAAGGACAATATGAAACTGCTATTTCAAGTGCAACTGACGTAATTGGTGCTGTTGAATTAGCTACAACTACTGAATATGCTGATATATGGACGGATGCTTCTGAAGCTGAGGTTATATTCAAATTAAAGCGTACTACTGGTGATGGTGCTGTTGGAACGATCTTTCAAGATACAAACGGAGACATTTTCTTTTTTATGTCAGATAATATGTTATTTCATGTTTTAGACAATACATTTGCTGGTGATCCTAGATTTGGTACAATGTTAGATTTAAATGTATCAACTTTTGGTGAGCCTGTCGTAGGAAAATACCTAGGAACAGATGCAAATCCAGGACTAAATGACATTAAGTTATTCAGAGCTAGTGAGTTATATTTAATTAGAGCTGAGGCTTATGCTAGATCAGGACAATTTGAAATGGCTGCTGCTGACATGACTGCTTTACGTGCAGCTAGAGGTTCTGCAGGAACAACATCATATTCATCAGAAGAAATTGCACTCTTTGATATTATTGAAATTGAAAGACGCCTAGAGTTAGGTTATGAAGGGCATAGATATTTTGATATGAGACGTCAAGGATTATCTCTTTCAAGATCTGAAATTGACTGTGAAGCAGCTGCTGGAGCTTGTTCATTGCCATCTGATGATTTCAAATGGATAATGCCAATTCCACAAGCAGAGCTTTTTGCAAATGAAAATATGACTCAAAATACAGGTTATTAAACTTTTAAAAACAAAATTATGAAAAAAAACTTAAAATTAATTTTACCATTATTTGTTCTAGCTATTTTCTCATGTGAGGACAATACCCCTGAAACTTATACTGGTGAAAGTATCGCTTATTTCTCAGAGACTTCAGTAACTTACCCAGTTGAAGCAGATTCATCTTTTAACGTTGAAGTGGTAGTTTCTGAATCTTCAACTGCTGATCGTGTTTTTACAGTAGAAATTGATTCTGAATTAACTACTGCTACAGATGACTCATATTCTATGAGTGCAGACTTATCAATAGCAGCTGGAGCATATTCTGGAAATGTTGTAATTAATGGTGTAGTTAGTAATGTAGTAGCAGGTTCTAAATTAGTGTTAGACTTAACTTCTGTTGAAGGGTCTAACGTTGCTAGTTTTGACAATACTGTTAGTATTACAATGAATCCATCATGTCCAATTGTTGCTGATTTTACAGGACAGTATTATATAGAAGAATTAACTGCTTTTGTAGACGGACCTACTCTAAATCATGAACAAATTGTAACTGTATCTGCTCTGGCTGGAAATGCAACACAGAGAACATTTGATACTGCTAATTATATCAGTTACTGTTCAACTCCTAACCCATTTACATTTGAGTTAAATTGTGGTCAGGTATTAATGGCAGGTGAAGGAACACAAGCTAACTGTTCATGTGGTGGTAACTTGTTTTTCACAAATGCAAGTACTCCATCAGCATACGACCCTGAAGATGATTCTTACTTTGAAGTAACATTTACTAATGATGCATATAGTGATTGTGGTGCTCCAGCACAAACCACGTATAGTTTTACAAAACAGTAATTTATCTGTTTAATTTATAACATGAAAAAGGAGGTATTTATACCTCCTTTTTCTATTTAACTTAAAACCGCTTAATTTGAAAACAAAACTACTCTTATTATTTCTTACTATTTCACAAATTACGCTTTCTCAAAACTTTAAGCGAAGTTCCTTAGTGGTATCTGAAGATTTACAGCGAGCATTAAAAGAAAAATCTGAAATACTCTCAAAAGAATACCATGAAAATTATAAAATTGCTAGTAATAAATTTTCTAAAACCATAAAACTAATTAATGGAAAAACAGCTATTCTGCAGGGAATGGATGAATTTGGAGAGCCCATATATTCTATGTTAAGTAATTATGGAGCTACCGTAACTGCTAGAGCTAATCAACTGTTTGAAGGTGGCAGTCTTGGACTAAACCTTACGGGTTTGGGTATGGCAGTTGGTGTGTGGGAATTTGACCACATTAGACATACTCATGAAGCACTTATAGGTCGTATCAATAACCTTGAAAACGGTGAGTTTTCAACTTCTAATGAATTTACATCACACTCAACGCATGTGAGTGGTACAATAATTGGTGACGGTATTAATAGCGGTCAAGCTAGAGGATTTGCAATTAATGCGACGGTGAATGGATATAACCGTGTAGATGATCTTTCTGAAATGGCCGATGAGGCTGCCAATGGACTTTTGGTGTCTAATCACTCCTACGGCGCATCTCCTATAAATTCATCAACTGGAGAAGTTAATTGGGAAAACTATGGCTATGGAAAGTATAGTTCAAGATCAAGGCAGATAGATAATATTCTTAATTTATCTGAATATTATTTACCTGTATGGGCTGCAGGAAATGACAGAAATGATGCTCCTAGGACTTACGATCTTTTGTATGGGGTAACTAATTCTAAAAACTCTCTTACTGTGGCAGCAGTTCTGGGGGTACCAAACTACACCGGACCGGAAAGTGTTTCAACTACTAGCTTTAGTAATTATGGACCAACAGATGATGGTCGGATAAAACCAGATATAGCAACTAAGGGGCAAGCTGTGTTTTCTACTGAATCTACAGGAGACTCTGATTATGCAAGTAAATCAGGGACCTCAATGGCTGCACCAGGAATTACTGGGGTGGTTTTATTATTACAAGAACACAACTACAATATCAACAGCTCTTATTTAAAATCGGCATCAGTTAAAGGTCTTCTTGCTCACACCGCTGATGAATGTGACACTAACTTCTTTGGTGCTGATGGACCTGATTATAAATATGGCTGGGGCTTAGTTAATGCTGAAAGGGCTGCTACTTGTATTATGAATAACGGAGTGACTTCGTTAATTTATGAAGGCACCCTAAATGAAGGCGAGAGTTATGAACTAAATTTAGAAGCTCTAGAAGGAGAGGAACTCATAGCAACTATATCTTGGTCTGATCCAATGGGAGAAGTGTACAATTCATCAGTAGAAAATATGAGGGATTATCGCGAACCCGTTTTGGTAAATGACTTAGATCTTAGAGTGTCTAACAGTACGTTAACATACTTTCCATGGAAATTAAATCCAGAAACACCTACAGTACCTGCGACAAAAGGAGATAATATTGTAGATAATATCGAAAAAGTTGAAGTGTCTGATACTTCAGGAACCTACAATATTGTAGTAAATCACAAGGCATCTTTAGAAGGGAACTCTCAAAATTTCTCTCTAATTATTACAGGTGTAAACACATCAACCTTTGGTGTGAATGACACTAGCATAAACAGCTTAAGAATTTGGCCAAACCCAGCTAAAGAGACTGTTAATTATCAGTTTGCTTCTAACTCTGAACAAACTTGTTTAGTTGAACTTATTGACTTGCAAGGAAGAATCGTGTATTCTCAAAATATTATGGGAGGAGCTGCAAATATTAAAGGAGAAATAAATACCTCGAGTTATTCAAAAGGGGTTTATTTTCTTAACTTAAGTCAGGGCAACCAAAAATCATATAAAAAAGTGGTGTTACAGTAACGTATCTTTTTTAAATAATTTGATTTGAAAGCGGGTTTATTTAATAAATCCGCTTTTTTGTTTTATTACTTTAAAATTGATGTGTATTGTGTACTTTTGCGGCATGGAGAAAGAAACCAAAATTTACGGCCTTCGAGCAATTATTGAAGCTATTGAAGCAGAAAATACAATAGATAAAGTTTTTTTACAAAAAGGGCTCAGTGGGGAATTATATACAGAGTTAGAAAAATTATTACGGAGACAAAATATCAACTTTTCGTATGTGCCTATTGAAAAGCTTAACCGCTTAACGCAGCACAACCACCAGGGCGCTGTGGCCAATATGTCGCCAATTGCGTTTTATGATTTGGAAGAATTGATATCTGCTGTTAAAGAAACCAAAGAAAATCCCTTGTTTCTTCTCCTCGATCAACTTAGTGATGTTCGTAATTTTGGGGCCATTATAAGAACTGCCGAATGTACTGGCGTTGATGGAATCATCATTCAAAAAAGTGGCGGAGCTCCTATAAACGGAGATACTGTTAAAACTAGTGCAGGTGCGGTATTTAACATCCCCATTTGTAAAGTAGATCATATCAAAGATGCTATGTTTTATTTACAAGCCTCAGATATAAAAGTGGTTGCAGCAACCGAGAAAACCGAAAATACTATTTATGATATCGATTTTAAACAAGGATGTGCCCTTATTATGGGGTCTGAAGATAGAGGAATAAACCCTTCTATCTTAAAACTGGTAGACGACAAGGCTAAACTTCCTATGTACGGCAGTATTGCCTCTTTAAATGTTTCTGTTGCTTGTGGTGCTTTTCTCTATGAAGTCGTCAGACAACGCCTCTAAACGTCTTTATTTTTAAAGCTATACTGTACATCTACAGTTGAATCTGTAGTGTGCAATTCTTCTTCAGGTAATTCGATGAAATTCCCTTCTGCATCAAACTGTTTAAGGAACGGGTCTTCCTTTTCGTCGTACTGGTCATCTTCCCAAACATAACGTACAGGCTTAGCAATGGAAGTTCTAAAAACAATAGCAAATATGAGCCCCACTAGAAGCCCAGACAAATGGCCTTCCCAAGACATGTTTTCCTTTACAGGAAACACATACCATAACATACTGCCATACAAAAACACAACCAAGAGAGATAGCGCTGTTAGATGATGGTTCTTGGAGATGATTCCTTTAAAAAGCATAAAACTCATCAAAACATAAATGAGCCCACTAGCTCCAATATGAAAAGCAGAACTGCCAATTAACCATGTTAAAAACCCTGAAAACAAAGCACCACTAACTAAAACACGCCACGCCAAGGCTCTATAAAAATAAAAAAGAGCGGCAGATAAAATTAATAACGGCATGGAATTATGGTACAAATGTTCCAGACTGCCGTGGATAAAGGGGCTAAAAAGAATCCCCCTAAGTCCAGAGAAAGTTCTGGGATAAATACCCATATCGTTAAATCGAAAACCAAACCGTAATTCAAACCAATAAACCAACCAAATAAGTAATACAAAACTTAGTGGGTATACAATAACAGTTGATGAAAATTTAAATGGATCGCTAGAGTTCATTTGCATAAATTTATAAAACACTAACAAATAGCCCGCCAAAAAAAGGCATTATGTTAGATTGTCACCTTAATTTAAAAAAAAACTTTAATTTTGCACTATGAATGCACCTTTGGCAGAACGCTTACGTCCGAAAAAATTAACTGACTACATAAGTCAATCACATCTGATTGGACCTCAAGGGGCATTAACACAAGCTTTAAAACAAGGCTTGATTCCATCAATGATATTTTGGGGACCTCCTGGAATTGGAAAAACAACACTTGCTACCATTATAGCGCAAGAATCGGAACGTCCTTTTTATACATTAAGCGCTATTAGTTCCGGAGTAAAAGACGTTAGAGAGGTAATTGAAAAAGCAAAGCAAGGCGGGGGATTATTTACCACAAAAAATCCTATTTTGTTTATTGATGAAATTCATCGTTTTAGTAAATCTCAGCAAGACTCACTCTTACAAGCAGTTGAAAAAGGATGGGTAACCCTTATAGGGGCTACAACAGAAAACCCAAGTTTTGAAGTGATCTCTGCCCTCCTATCTCGCTGCCAGGTATATACTTTAAATCCGTTTAATACACAAGACTTAGAATCTCTGTTAACACGCGCAATCAGCACTGATGAACAACTCACTAAAAAGAAAATAACACTTCAAGAAACAGAAGCTTTATTACGATTGTCTGGGGGAGATGCACGAAAATTGCTTAATATTTTTGAACTTATTATTAATTCTGAATCGGGTGAAATGGTCACAGTTACTAATGAGTTGGTTCTTAGTAAAATTCAAAATAGTACCGTCTTATATGATAAAACGGGCGACCAACATTACGACATCATATCCGCATTTATAAAATCTATAAGAGGTAGCGATCCTAACGGAACCGTATATTGGTTAGCACGGATGCTAGAAGGGGGAGAAGACGTGAAATTCATCGCGCGTCGATTACTTATACTTGCTAGTGAAGATATTGGTAATGCCAACCCAACGGCCTTAGTATTAGCCTCAAGCACCTTTCAGTCGGTTGCTGCTATAGGAATGCCAGAAGCACGAATTGTTTTAAGCCAATGCGCCACTTATTTGGCTTGTTCTCCAAAAAGTAATGCTGCATATAAAGCAATTAATTCCGCTATGGACCTCGTCAAGAACACCGGAAATCTGTCGGTGCCGCTAGACATTAGAAATGCACCTACTAAGCTAATGAAAGACCTTGGCTACGGAGAGGATTATAAATATGCGCACAATTATGACTTAAATTTTGTTGCACAAGAATTCATGCCAAAAGGATTGGAGAATAAAACAATCTATAAACCAGGAACTAATGCTCGTGAACAATCACAACAATCGTTTCTAAAACAAAGATGGAAAGACAAATACGGCTATTAAGGACGTATGTTAAGTGCCTCAATAATTGTTTTATTTTGTTCGTAATATTCGTGAACCCATGCAGACCCTCTTTTGTACATTATTCCAGACTGACCTTCAATTATGTAGACATTTTCGAATAAGGTTGCCTGCGCTGAATACATCACTTTTTTAGTGATGCTATCAACAAAGTCATATCCAGAATTAGTAGGTTTAATTATAAGTCCCGAAACTACTGTATTTTTAACACTAGATATTTGAGGTGCAATAACAACCGGAGTTGGTGGAACAACTACTGCTAAAGCCTTAACCTCAACTTCAGTAATGGGAGTAGGCGGTGCCTTAGTAGCAGGAGGAGCTGGTGGGCTAAGGACTTGATTTTCGATTGTTTCAACAGCTACAATAGCTGAAGAGGTTGTAGTGCTGTAAGGAATGGCTCCACTATAGGTGTAGTTTAAATCCCCAACAGACGTAAAAACATTTCTTAAAGCTTGTTGAAACGCTTTCTTAAAATCCTTTAGTTTAGACTTACCAATCTCTGAAGAAAATACAATATTATCTTTGCAATCAGTAAGCACTAATTGAAGCTTTGTTTTTAAAAATCCCTTTATACTAATAACGTCAGATTTTAAAAGCAAGCAGCTATTTTGGGATAAATCAGAAGGGTAATTTTGAAAAGAGTTTAGCACCTTAAAATTATTCTTTTCAAATAAAAAAATAGTCAGAGAGTTTAACTGATATTGATCCTTTGACTTCAAAAAACTATAACTTTCAGGTACAGAAACGTATTTGAAATCGTTAATAGATGTTTGAGAAAAGCTTAATAAACTAGCTGTAAAAAACAAGCAAAAAAGAAATTGATTTAAAGACTTCATAAGTGGTGTGTTTTAATTTATAAATAATTTTTTATTTCTAATAAATGATCAACTCCAATAAGATCTGAAGTAAGCACTTCGTTATGGTAATTAAAGCAAATAGCATCCATTCCAATATTTAGAGCTCCAAGTATATCGGCTTCTAAATTATCCCCAATCATTATGCTATTTTCAATAGTTGCATTAGCCATGTGAAGGGCATGATGGAATATTTTTGGATTTGGTTTCTTAACACCTACCATTTCTGAGTTGGTAACCGTCAAAAAATAATGATCAATATTCGACTGATTAAGTTTTGCCTGCTGCGCCTCTTTAAATCCGTTGGTTATGATGTGTAGTTTGTATTTAGCGAATAAAAAATCTAACAGCTCAATAGTTCCAGAAAATAGGTGATTAAACGTAGAAAGGTATGTAATGTAATCATCGGAAAGCTTGTGAATAATCCGACTAGAAATCTTAAGTTCTAAAGCCTTAAAAGTATCATTGAGTCGAGCAAACTTTAGATTCTTTTTATCAATTTTTTCTTCTCTGTATAGCTTCCAATAATTGAAGTTAATTGGCACATAAACCTCTAAAAAAGAATTTAAATCAATTTCTATACCATTTAATGAAAATATTTTTTCAAATGTTAAGGCTGAGTTTTTATCAAAATCCCATAGTGTATGGTCTAAATCAAAAAAAATATGTTTTTTATTATTAAATGTCATTGGAAGTGTCTAAAATAATATTGAATAATGATTTAAAATCTACCCATCTTGGAATTGGACTAAAAGAATAATTATGAAATACAAAGGTAAATGATCCATTTACTTTTTGAACTTCAGAAATCGCTTTTAGTAGAGTTTCTTTTTTATCAAGGAATGAAACATGTTTAAGCAATGCAAAATCCATTATTTGATACGGATAAATCTTTAAAGGAGTTTGAATTTCATAATCTAAATCATAAAATAAAAAAGGGGTACAAGTACCTGCCCTAAAGCCTATGGTGTCTGCATAACCCATTGTATAATCTGAATTGATTTCTAAATCTATATAGTTTCTGTAAGTCGTTGGTAAGTTCACTTTAGAAAACGAAGAACGTGCCGAGTTTGTGACTGTATTCACAACTCCGTCCATTAAGCGCTTCTCAGACTTTAAAATAGCCATGGAATCAAGAGCCATATAAGAAGCTTTAATTCCAACATTACAATAATCTGCAACCGACTTAATTAAAGATACAAACTGTTTTTTATTAATATTGTTATTCTTATCATAGGTGTTAAAATCGCCAATCAAGAAAAATACATTAAATTTTGTTTTACTTACCTTCTGTCTGTTAATTATCCATTTAAAATTATCATAAGGGTCTTTTTTGAATCCAAATAAAACCGAAAACCGATCGTAAATAAATTTAAATCTAAAAGAAATCAAATCAGAAAAAGTTTCTCCCACGGTTCTTAGTAACCCTTTGTTTTTGAAGTAATAAGCAACAGGGACATCAATCACAGGATTTAAACAAAATTTACGAGATTCAAATTCATAATTAGGAAAACTGCTTTTTAATGCCTCTTTAAATTTATAAGCCCAGATGTCAATCACAGGTTGATGTAAAAATTGATGTTTATAAGCTAAACTTTCTTCCTTGGTAAAACGACCATAGTTATCTTTAACGTGTGGCAAGTACTCTTCATAGCGACTCAATAAATAAAAAGATGCTGAAAAAATATCAAATGGAATCTGACTCTTTTCTCCACAACTAAAAAAGCATTTTGTATCCTCCCAAACTTGGACATTTATCTCCAAATCTGACAATCCTTGCTCAAATAAAAGGCCATTACATTTTACAAAAAACTCACTGCCAAGCGGTTGTTGACCATAAGACATTTTAAGACTATCGTGTGCAATAAACACTTCAATTACATTAGTGAAAGAAACAGGAATCTTAAGAATACGACTGCAGATTTGTTTAAAAACAAATTTGAGTCTTGGAGTTATTTTAGAGGTATAAACTAGTAGCATTATAATACACTTTCATCGGCAAAACTAAAATAGGCCTTTTCTGCGACAATTAAATGATCTAGAACTTTAATATCTAAACTTTCCGCTGCGCGTTTTAATTTTTGGGTAATTTGCTTGTCCGATACACTGGCAACAAGAGAACCAGAAGGATGGTTGTGGGCCAAAACTAAACAAGTTGCCGACTGCTCCAAGGCTTCTTTCAACATAAGACGAACATCAACTATCGTAGCCGTCATACCGCCTTTACTCAGTTGCGTTTTAGCCAATACCTTATTGGAATTATTTAAATAAAGAACCCAAAACTCTTCGTGTTTAAGATGGCCTAAAATAGGGTGCATAATAGCAAACACCGAGGCACTATCGGTTATTTTATCATATAATTTAGGGGCACCTTCCTGGCTTCTGCGACTTAGTTCCATTGCAGCCTCTATCTTGATGGCCTTGGCCTCCCCTATCCCTTTAAAAGTCATAAACTGTGCCAACGAAACCTTGCTTAAGCTTTGTAGGTTGTTTTCAACACTTAGTAAAATTCTTTTGGATAAGCCTACGGCACTTTCTTGACGATTACCAGAGCCAATTAAAATGGCTAATAACTCAGCATTGCTTAAAAGGCGAGCGCCTTTATTTCTTAGTTTTTCGCGAGGCTGGTCGTCTTGAGACCACTTTTTTATGGAGAATGATTTGGGGGACATTATCATAAATTTAGAAGAGTTAATATTAGTACATATGAATCAACTTGGATTAGAAACTAGTTCTTTAATCATATCGAGGTTTAATCCCCCATAACTTCCTGAACTCATTAAAACAACCGTTTTATTGGCATACTCTAAAGACGTTATATAGTGCTTAAAGTCTTCTGGATTTGTATAAATAAATAAATCATCACGATTAAAAGCCAACTCTATTTGCTCCTTGGTAACCGACTCTAATTTCTTAATTTCCACAGCGTTGGGCGAATAAAAAACAACCGCTTGGTCAGCAGCATCAAGAGCGCCTTTATATTGCTTAAGAAATTCGGCATTTAAACTGCTATAGGTGTGTAGTTCTAAACAAGCTACGAGTGTACGTGCTGGGTATTGTGCTTTAACGGCCTTAGTGGTTGCTTTTACTTTACTTGGCGAATGAGCAAAATCCTTGTAAACAACACAATTTGAGTTTGAGGCTAACGTCTCAAGACGTTTACTAGCTCCTGCAAAGCTTGAAATTGCTTCAAAAAAATCAGCCTCATCAACGCCCATTTGCTGACAAATCCACTTAGATCCTGCAAGGTTGTTTAAGTTATGAGCTCCAAATACTTCTAGTGGCAATGGACCTTCTTCGGTGTCTAAATAGGTTACGCCTGATTCTATTGAATGTTCTGGAGTCTGGTATGGAAATTTACGAATTTGATTCTCACTTTTCTCTACCATATTTTTAACATTCTCATCCTCTGTATTGTAAGAAATACTCCCCCCCACAGTGATACTATCTATAAAGATCTGAAACTGTTCAAGGTAATTTTCAAACGTTGGAAACACATTAATATGATCCCAAGCAATCCCACTCAGTAGTGCAATATTAGGTCTATACAAATGAAATTTTGGTCTGCGGTCTATCGGAGAGCTTAAATACTCATCCCCTTCCAATATTATAAAGTCTGCCTCGTCCGTCAGTTTAACCATGACATCAAAACCATCCAACTGAGCCCCTACCATATAGTCTACCTCTATATCATGGTAATTCAGAACGTGTAATATCATCGCTGTGATTGTTGTTTTTCCATGACTACCTCCAATAACAACACGTGTTTTATGCTTGGATTGTTCGTATAAAAATTCTGGATATGAATATATTTTTAGTCCAAGATCTTGTGCTTTTAAGAGTTCTGGATTGTCCACCTTAGCATGCATACCTAGAACAACCGCATCAAGTTCTCTAGTGATTTTTTCAGAATACCACCCAAAGCTAGAAGGCAAAAGTCCTGAAGCATTTAATCGTGATTTTGAAGGCTCAAAAACAACGTCGTCACTGCCAGTGACTTTCACTCCTTTATTGTGAAGCGCTAAAGCTAGATTGTGCATCGCTGCACCTCCAATGGCTATAAAATGTACATTCATATTAAAAATTTATGAGAAGTAAAGATACGAAATGACCTTAAATTTACTTACGGCTTTAGCATAAAATTAATTGTAATTATTTTGTGCAAAACTAAAATAAACTTCTTATAAATATGTTTCTTGTGTCATAACAGTTATTCAGAAGTTTGGCTTTTTAACTTAAGTATCTGGGATTGTAGAAGAAAAGCAGCCTCTAATCCCTCCCTATCTTTTGAAGAAAACAAACGAATATAATACTTGATATATCGCTGGCCAGTGTTAAGTTGAGTATTAGTAACCACAGAACCTTTGGCGATTAGATAGTGTAAGGAATTAAGGTGCGATTTTGAATGAGTCGCCTCTGACTGTTTGTTTTCAAAACAACTAAGCTCTTTTAAACTATCTAACCCTTTGCTGTAATATAATTTCGCAGTGGCATCTTTTCCGGAATGATCATTTATGTATGCTTTAGAAAAGTATCCATTTATTGGTGATATTTGCTCTATTTCATCGGCAAAGTCTAATGCCTTACTGTAATTGCCTCCCAAAAAACCCGGAAGCTGGGTGTAGAGTTCCACTAAAGCCCATCGAACATCAATAAAATTGGAGTCTAGTTTAGCTGCTTTTAAAAATGCCGATTTTACTTTAGGAATTAAACTTAATGCTTTTAGCTTGGACCCCTCTTTTGCTAGTTTGCCCAGGACTCCTCCATATTTATAATTGTAATTAGCGTTAGCTTCATCGATAGTCATAAGTTTTTCGTAATAAACAGCTGCTTTGCTCCATTCACTTTTAAACCCATAAGCATCACCCATTAATTCAAGTAAGTCTAATTCTTGTGGCGTATTATCTAAGTAGACTTCCATTTTCTCAATGGCTTGGTCATATTTTTTAGTCTCAAATAAAGAATCAATTTCTCGCTTAAAATCTTGACTCATTTAAATACTAGGAACCAATACAATGAGTAAAAAACACTTCATGTGTTTAACTTTTTTTAAGGGTTTAACATAGCCCACAAACTATCTTTTAATTGAACTAACCCTGTTTGCGCCACAGAAGAAATAAACACATAGTCTACAGGCAACTCTCCATCTAATAATGTTGTCATCTCTGCTTTTAGCTCTTTATCAAGCATATCACTTTTGGATATAGCGATCAAACGATCTTTATCTAACATTTCTGGGTTGTAGCGTCTTAACTCATCTAATAAAATATCATATTGTTTTTTTATATTATCTGCATCGGCAGGTATCAAAAACAGGAGTATTGAATTTCGTTCGATGTGGCGTAAAAAATAATGACCCAGCCCTTTACCTTCGGCAGCTCCTTCAATAATCCCAGGAATATCCGCCATTACAAATGATTGATAGTCTCTATATTCTACAATCCCTAGGTTTGGTTTTAAGGTTGTAAATTCATAATCAGCAATTTTGGGTTTGGCAGCGGTTACAACCGATAAGAGTGTAGATTTTCCCGCGTTTGGAAAGCCCACTAAGCCTACATCTGCTAGTACTTTAAGCTCTATTGTCACATACTTCTCTGACATTGGTAAACCCGGCTGAGCGTAACGAGGAGTCTGGTTTGTTGAAGATCTAAAATGCCAGTTCCCTAAGCCCCCTTTACCCCCTTCACAAAGAATAACTTCTTCATTATTTTCTGTGATTTCAAAAAGAATTTCGTTGGTATCTGTGTCTCTTATAACAGACCCCAGAGGGACATCAACATAAACATCTACACCATCTGCTCCAGTACTACGACTCTTACTTCCATGTCCACCGTGACCAGCTCTAAAGTGACGTTTAAACTTAAGGTGGTGTAAAGTCCACTGGTGATCACATCCTCTTACTATTACATGGCCTCCTCGACCACCATCGCCACCGTCAGGTCCCCCTTTGGTGATGAATTTTTCACGATGAAGGTGTACAGATCCTTTTCCTCCGCTTCCGGAACAAGCAAACATTTTTATATAATCTACAAAATTACCTTCAGTCATGTAATGTTATTTATTTTACAGCGTGTTTATAACTGTATTTAATCGGACCGTTATGTCTTCTACAGACCCTACGCCATCCACACCATAATATTTATTCAAATCGGAGTAATATGACTTCAAAACAGCCGTTTCTCCGTAATATATTTTAATTCTATTTCTAACAACCGCTTGATTAGCATCATCTGGCCTTCCGCTTGTTTCTCCTCGCTTAAGCAGTCGTTGCACCAATACCTCATCATCAACTTCAAGAGCAATCATAGCACTCACTTCCGTTTGATGTGACTTGAGTAATACACCTAAGGCATCGGCTTGTAAAGTGTTTCTTGGGAATCCATCAAAAATAAAGCCATTAGAATCTAAATTTTTTGCCACTTCCGCGCTAAGCATATCTATAGTTACTTGATCTGGAACTAACTCGCCTTTGTCCATAAAAGATTTAGCTAATATCCCTAAATCAGTCTCATTTTTGATATTAGAACGAAACACATCTCCGGTAGATATATGTATTAAATTGTAAGTGTCTTTTAAAAAAGTAGCTTGGGTTCCTTTACCGGCTCCTGGGGGGCCAAATAACACTAGATTTTTCATTTTTATTTAACTTTTATTATTTTCATCTAAATATTGATTTTGATTGCAATCAAAATCAAGGGGCAAAGATAATCAATTGTAAAGGTTTTGATTGGATTTGATGGGCGATTTTAGTGTTCGATTTCAATTTTAAGTGTATTTTTGTAGGGTATTATTAAAAATCGTTCAAGAAAATCTTATAATGAAGTATTTTTCATCAAACTTCAAACTTGGTATTTTAGGTGGCGGTCAACTCGGGAAAATGTTACTTTACAATACCCGCAAATTTGACATCCATACCTGTGTGATAGACCCTAGTGCGCAAGCACCAAGCAAACTTGCTTGCAATGAGTTTTTTGAAGGGGATTTAATGGATTATGATACCGTTTATAATTTCGGAAAAAAAGTAGACACCCTAACTTTCGAAATAGAAAACGTCAATATTGAGGCGCTTAAAGCACTTGAAAAAGAAGGAACTAACGTTTATCCATCCTCAAAAACACTTGAAAAAATTCAAAATAAAGCAACACAAAAATTGTTTTATATCGACCATAATTTACCAACAGCTCCTTTTCAACGTTTTGCATACACAGAAGAAATTTATACCGCCATTGAACACAGCAGCATAGAATTTCCATTTGTGTGGAAAAGTGCTCAGTTTGGATATGATGGCAACGGAGTTAAAGTCGTTCGTTCTAATGAAGACCTTAAGAGTTTACCAAATGTAGAATGTATAGCCGAGGAACTCGTGCCATTTAAAAGTGAACTTGCCGTTATTGTGGCTAGAAACATACAAGGAGACATAAAAGCATATCCTGTGGTGGAAATGGAATTTCACCCTGAAGCTAATCAGGTTGAGTATGTGCTTTGCCCTGCTAGAATTTCTGAGGAAATTTCAAAAAAAGCAGAAGATATTGCTCTTAAAACTTCCGCAGCTTTTGACCACGTTGGACTCTTAGCTGTCGAACTGTTTTTGACTCAAAATGATGAAATATTAGTAAATGAAGTCGCTCCAAGACCTCATAACTCAGGCCACCAAACAATTGAAGCAAGTTATACGTCTCAATTTGAGCAGCACATAAGAGCCATCCTAGGGATGCCCTTAGGAAGCACTGAGAATAAGTTAAGTGGTGTGATGGTTAACTTGGTTGGATCAGAAGGCCACCATGGAGATGTCGTTTATGAAAATATAGAAAAAATAATGGAAATGGACGGAGTAACGCCGCATCTTTATGGTAAAAAAGAAACGCGACCGTTCAGAAAAATGGGACACGTCACTATTGTTCATTCCAATATTTACAACGCACGCATGATTGCGGAAGAAGTAAAAAAGTCAATCAAAGTAATAAGTAAATAATATGGCACAAGTAGGAATTATTATGGGAAGCGACAGCGATATGCCTGTCATGAAAGAAGCTATTTCAATCCTTGAAGGCTTTGACATTCAAATAGAAGTTGATATTGTCTCCGCACACCGAACTCCTGAAAAGTTGTTTGAATATGGATCTAAAGCACATGAGCGTGGACTGAAAGTAATCATAGCTGGCGCAGGCGGCGCAGCTCATTTGCCTGGAATGATTGCCTCATTAAGCCCATTGCCCATTATAGGGGTTCCCGTAAAATCAAGCAACTCAATTGATGGATGGGATTCTATACTTTCCATATTACAAATGCCAGGTGGAGTACCTGTGGCGACAGTGGCTTTAAATGGCGCCAAAAATGCTGGAATACTAGCTGCTCAAATTATTGGAGCATCTGACAAGTGCGTAATGGATAAAGTTTTGATATACAAAGAAGGATTGAAGAACAAAGTTATAGAAGCTTCTAAAAAAATAAAATCATAATACACTTCCTACCCTAAATAATTTACATGAGTTTACTAGATAAGCGTTTTGAAACGCCTTACAATACGGCACCATTTTCAAAAATTAAAACTGAAGATTTTTTACCCGCATTTGTTAGAGCGATTAAAAATGCTAAAATTGAAATTGGTCTAATAGTAGACTCAAAAGACACTCCCTCATTTAAAAACACCATTGAAGCCCTGGACTATGCGGGAGAACAACTGGACAGAATATCCAGTATTTTCTTTAATTTAAATGCCGCCGAAACAAACGAAAGAATTCAAGAAATAGCTCAAGAAGTTTCTCCCCTATTGACAGAGTTTTCTAACGATGTCGCTTTGAATGCAACTCTTTTTGAACGTGTTAAATTAGTTTATAATTCCAGAGAAACGCTTTCGTTATCTAAAGAGCAATCAACCCTTTTGGATAAAAAATATAAAGGATTTTCTAGAAATGGAGCCAACCTAAACAAAGAACAGAAAGAGACGCTTAGGGCGATCGACAAAGAACAAAGCAAACTCAAACTTAGTTTTGGGGAAAATATTTTGGCTGAAACCAATCGCTATGAGCTTGTTATAACAAATTTATCCGACCTTGATGGCTTACCAGAAGGCGCTATTGAAGCTGCCAAACAAACTGCCGAGGAAAAAGATAAAAAAGGATGGTTAATAACACTCGACTACCCAAGCTATGTTCCTTTTATGACACATGCTAAAAACAGGGTATTAAGAAAAGAGCTTGCATTAGCGTTTGGCAAAAAAGGCTTTCAAAATGATGGACTAGACAATCAGGAAATTGTATTAAAAATAGCAAAGCTACGCTTCAAAAGAGCCCAGCTATTAGGCTATGAAACCCATGCACATTTTGTATTAGAAGAACGCATGGCCAAAACCCCTACAAATGTTCGTAATTTCTTAGAAGATCTTTTAGAAAAAGCACTCCCTGCAGCTAAGAAAGAGTTTAAAGAACTAGAGGCGTTTGCACAAGAAAAGGATGGCATAGGTAGCTTGGAAAAATGGGACAGTGCCTATTACTCAGAAAAACTAAAACAAGAACGTTTCAACTTTGATGACGAACAGCTAAAACCTTATTTTAAATTAGAAAACGTTATTGAAGGGGCTTTTAAAGTAGCTCACAAATTATTTGGCTTGAGTTTTATGAAAACACAAGACATTGACACCTATCACAAGGAAGTAATGACTTATAAGGTCGTAGATTTGAAGCAAAATATTGTATCTGTTTTTTATGCTGATTTCTTTCCTAGACAAGGCAAGCGTAACGGCGCTTGGATGACCTCTTTCAAACCCCAATATATCAAAAACGGAATACAGGAAAGACCACACGTATCCATAGTGTGTAATTTTACAAAACCAACATCTACAAAACCCTCACTGCTAAGCTTTAACGAAGTAACTACATTATTTCATGAATTTGGACATGCGCTTCACGGCATGTTAGCGAATACAACATACCCTAGTTTATCTGGCACTAATGTGTGCTGGGATTTTGTCGAACTGCCAAGTCAAATCATGGAAAATTGGTGTTATGAAAAGGAGGCCCTTGCACTTTTCGCAACGCATTATGAAACTGGAGACAATATTCCGATGGAGCTTATCGATAAGATTAAAGCTGCCTCCACATTTCAACAAGGCATGCAAACCCTTCGACAGCTAAGTTTTGGACTGTTAGACATGTCTTGGCATGGAACTGACCCAAGCACAATAACTAATGTCAAACAATATGAAAAAGCAGCTTTCAAGCAAACACAGCTTTTTCCAGATGTTGAACAAAACTGTATGTCAACCGCCTTCTCCCATATTTTCCAAGGCGGTTACTCATCGGGGTATTACAGTTATAAATGGGCCGAAGTTTTAGACGCCGATGCCTTTGAATACTTTAAAGAAAATAATCTTTTTGACCCAAAAATTGCGAATGACTTTAAAGAGTATATATTAAGCAAAGGAGGCACAGAAGACCCCTTAGAGTTATATATTAAATTTCGCGGACAAAAACCAAAAGCAGGCGCCTTACTGAGACGCTCTGGCCTGATCAATTAATTTAAGATAAGTGTTAAAATCAACGCTATTACGGGAACAGACTCTACCAAAAAAGAAGTGTAATAACGACTTCTAAGGTTCGTACTCTTAATTAATAAAATGGCTAAAATAGTTATAGTAAAAACCAACACTAGGGTAGATTCCATGTTTGTTTGTTGTTTGAAAAACTCTAAGATAAGACTGTCTGAAAGCAATGCACAGCCAATTAATTTAGTGTTTGTGATTCCTATTTTTTGTGGGATGGTAGATAGGTAAGCTTCATCCAATTCTAAGTCACGAATTTCAAAGGGTAACATCAAAACAATAAGTACAAAGATACGCTGTATTGCAATCAATAAATGATCTAAAAGCAATACACTCTGAGACTCTAGAATCGGTAAAACAACGGAGGCTCCTGTCCAAACAATTGCAATGACATAAATCTTAACCCCACCAAGAGACCTTAAGTTTTTAGGGGGTTTAATCCCTAAAGGAATAGCATACAAAAAAGTTATTAACCCCAAAAAAAACAAAAGCATCTGACTTAGGGTTTGCAACATTAAAAACGTATACAAAAAGCTAATGGCACTTAGTAAAGACACTAACTGAATGTATTTTAACTTTGTGGTAAGAGAGTGGTAATAAAACTTAGCTATGCCAAAATATTTAACAAAGTTATATCCTAATACAGAAGCGCAAAATACAGATACGTAAAAAACTGGAGACAGCTTCAAGTTTAACTCAAACACCGTCAGAAAACAAAATGAAAGTACAGCAAAAGCCACATGGATACTGCTATTGATATAAAAATCCAGAACGCGTTTCAAAAAAGTCACACTGCAAAAATAGTGAAACTGTTAATAACCCCAATATTTGTTTAATAACTTTAAATTACTATGAATTAAATCATTATTAAATTCCTTAATTTTGTTTAATAAACTTGATCATCCTACAATGAAAACAGATGTATTTGCCCTAAGACATATTGGACCTAGAGAAGAACAACGCAAACAAATGCTAGAAGCCGTTGGTGTCAATTCGATCGATGAATTAATTGATCAAACGGTCCCTAAGAATATCAGATTGCAATCTCCTTTAAAACTTGAAGCCCCTTTAAGTGAACAAGAATACCTTGAACATATTTACGGTTTAGCCTCTAAAAATAAAGTCTTCAAGTCATTTATTGGAATGGGATACCATCCCTCTAATCTTCCTGCTGTTATTCAACGCAATATTTTAGAAAATCCAGGGTGGTACACTGCATACACGCCATACCAAGCGGAGATTGCACAAGGCCGACTAGAGGCATTGCTCAATTACCAAACAATGATTACAGACCTAACAGGAATGGAACTTGCAAATGCCTCCCTTTTAGATGAAAGTACTGCTGCTGCTGAAGCCATGGCTTTGCTATATGCCGTACGGCCCAAGTTACAAACAAAATCAGGAATCGTAAAATTCTTTGTTTCTGATGAAGTCTTGCCTCAAACCATATCGGTTTTAAAAACACGAGCAATCCCTATTGGAATTGAATTAGTCATTGGATCTACTAAAGAATTTGACTTTTCTTCTGACTTTTTTGGCACACTGGTACAGTATCCTGGCAAGTCAGGGTTTATTATGGACCTTGAAAAATTTATTTCAAAGGCGAATCAAAATGACATAAAGGTCGCAGTAGCAGCCGATATCCTTAGCTTAGTAACGCTAGAAGCCCCAGGCAAATTTGGTGCTGATGTTGTTGTGGGAACAACTCAACGCTTTGGAATTCCAATGGGTTATGGCGGACCTCACGCAGCCTACTTTGCAACCAAAGTAAGCTATAAAAGATATATTCCTGGAAGGATTATTGGAGTCACAAAAGACATGGATGGAAATCGTGCCTTGCGAATGGCGCTTCAAACTCGTGAACAACACATTAAAAGAGACCGTGCTACATCTAATATTTGTACTGCGCAAGTATTACTCGCTGTAATGGCTGGAATGTACGCTGTTTACCATGGTCCTGAAGGTCTTAAATATATTGCCAACAAAGTGCACAGCACAACTGTTTTACTAGCAGACTCCTTAGAGCTCTTAGGATTTGAACTGGTACATGAAAGCTTTTTCGACACTCTTCAAGTATCTGTTTCAGACACCGAAAAACTAAAAACTATAGCAGAACAGAAAGAGGTTAACTTTCATTACCAAAGTGCAACTATCGTTTCCATTTCAATAAATGAAACAACTTCACTTTCTGACCTCAACCTTATAACTTCTATTTTTTCTGAAGCGTTTAATAAAACAACAATTGAAGTTAATTCACTAAGTCAAGATAACAGAATTCCAAAGTCTATGAAACGGGGTTCTAAATTTTTGACTAATCTGATTTTCAACTCTCATCACTCCGAAACAGAACTGATGCGCTATATAAAGCGATTAGAACGCAAAGACCTAGCCTTAAACTTTTCTATGATTTCATTGGGGTCTTGCACTATGAAGCTAAATGCGGCTGCAGAAATGCTACCACTTAGTTGGCCAAACTGGGGAAACATACATCCGTTCGCCCCAATAAATCAAGTAGAAGGCTATCGAACTGTACTAACAAAACTAGAGGCTCAGCTGACAGAAATTACTGGTTTTGCAGGAACCTCTTTACAACCAAACTCTGGGGCTCAAGGGGAATTTGCCGGACTTATGGTCATCAGAGCTTATCATGAGTCTAGAGGAGATCAACACAGAAAAATTTGTATAATACCCTCATCCGCACACGGAACCAATCCTGCGAGTGCGGTCATGGCGGGGATGAAAGTAGTCGTAACAAAATCATCTGAAAATGGAAATATAGATGTTGATGATTTAAGAGAAAAGGCCCACTTGCACAAAGATAATTTAGCGGCATTAATGGTGACCTACCCGTCTACCCATGGTGTTTATGAATCTGCTATAAAAGAAATTACTCAAATTATTCATGATAACGGTGGACAGGTTTACATGGACGGAGCAAACATGAATGCACAAGTGGGGTTAACAAACCCTGGAAATATTGGTGCAGATGTATGTCACTTGAATCTCCACAAAACATTTGCAATTCCTCATGGTGGTGGTGGACCTGGAGTTGGTCCTATATGTGTTGCTAAACAACTAACGCCTTTTTTACCAGGCAATCCACTTATTGAAACTGGTGGAGCAAATGCAATTCATTCCATTTCCGGTGCTCCGTTTGGTTCGGCTCTAGCTTGTTTAATATCTTATGGCTATATTAAAATGTTAGGCGACAGAGGATTGACAGAATCTACAGAAATTGCCATCCTAAATGCGAACTACATTAAAGAACGTCTTGAAGGGCATTATGACACTTTGTATTCTGGAGAACAAGGTCGAGCAGCACATGAAATGATTATTGATTGTCGTGACTTTAAATCTAATGGAATTGAAGTCGTTGATATTGCCAAACGACTCATGGACTTTGGATTTCACGCACCAACCGTTTCATTTCCGGTGGCTGGCACAATGATGATTGAGCCCACAGAAAGTGAAGGGAAGGCTGAGATGGACAGCTTTTGTGATGCGATGATTGCAATTCGAAAAGAAATAGATGCTGCTTCTAAGGAAGTCCCTAACAATCCATTAAAAAATGCACCACATACACAAGAAATGCTCACTAATGACAACTGGGATTTCCCATACAGCAGAGCGACAGCAGCATTTCCTTTAGACTATGTGAAAAATGATAAGTTTTGGCCGCCAGTTCGCCGAGTAGATGATGCCTATGGAGATCGAAACTTAATATGCACATGTGCTCCAATTGAAGCCTATGCAGACGCTTAAAAACAATAAACTATGAATATTAAAATTACAGGAACGGGTAGTTACATTCCAAAAATAGTTCAGAAAAACGAAGCTTTTCAACAGCACTCTTTTTTAAACATTGATGGATCTGACATCCCTACCCCAAATAAGATAATCGTAGATAAATTTAAAGCGATCACCGGTATTTCAGAACGTCGCTATGCGGAGAAACACTTAACAGCATCTGACCTTGGTGCACTTGCAGCAGAAAAAGCCATTAAAGACGCTGGCATAGACCCAGAAACACTAGACTACATCATCCTTGCTCACAACTTTGGAGATGTAAAATCAGGATCTATTCAAAGTGATATATTACCTTGTTTAGCAGCCAGAGTGAAAAACATTTTAAAAATAAAAAACCCTAAGTGTGTTGCGTATGACATACTATTTGGATGTCCTGGATGGGTTGAAGGAGTGATCCAAGCACAAGCCTACTTGAAAGCTGGAATGGCCAAAAAATGTTTAGTGATAGGTGCTGAGACTTTATCTAGAGTTATTGATCCACACGATAGAGATTCAATGATTTATTCCGATGGTGCAGGAGCAACTGTTATCGAACTTTTAGACAATGAAGATGGAGGGATTTTATCTCATGAATCTGCCTCATATACACATGATGAAGTTTATCATTTATTCTTTGGATGCTCCAATAACAAATCTTTAGAAGACGATACACTATTCATAAAAATGTATGGCCGTAAAATTTATGAATTTGCGTTATCCAATGTTCCAAGCGCTATGAAAACATGCCTGGACAATAGTGGCTATGATATAAAAGATGTAAAAAAAATATTAATACACCAAGCCAATGAAAAAATGGATGAAGCTATTGTAAATCGCTTTTACAGACTTTATAAAACGTCTGTTCCAGAAGGGGTAATGCCTATGAGTATTCATAAACTAGGAAACAGTTCTGTAGCTACTGTGCCTACTCTTTTAGACCTCATAAAAAACAATCGGATGGAGGGTCATGAAATTAATGAAGGAGATATTATTATATTTGCTAGTGTAGGCGCAGGAATGCACATCAATGCTATCACTTACAAATATTAATATGTACGCTACTAATTTTCCTAAGAAACGCTACAATCACACTTTAAAGTTTCTTAAAACCCATATAAATAACGACGAATCAATTTTAGATTTAGGAGTTGCAAATCCTTTTTCTGGAATTCTAAAAAAAGAAGGGTTTAAGGTCACAAATACTTCAGGAGAAGACTTAGATGTAACCACGACATTTTTAGAGTCGAACAGTTCTGATGTGACTACAGCTTTTGAAATATTCGAACACTTAGTGTCTCCTTTTACAGTCCTAAAAAGTATTAAGTCAAAAAAACTAGTCGCTAGTATTCCATTACGGTTATGGTTTGCAACAGCCTATCGCAGCAAAACAGATCCAAGAGATTGTCATTTTCATGAATTTGAAGACTGGCAATTTGATTGGTTATTAGAAAAAGCAGGCTGGAAAATCATTGCGACTGAAAAATGGACAAACCCAACCAAAAAAATTGGACTTAGACCTATCCTTCGCTGGTTCATACCAAGGTATTATATTGTTTATGCTGAAAGAATTTGAAGTTTTATATCGTCATACCAGCACACAATGAAGAAAGCTATATTTGCCAAACCCTTCAGTCGCTCATAGACCAATCTTTACAGCCTACAAAAGTGGTCGTTGTTGATGACAATTCGACAGACACCACAGCAGCTATTGTAAAAAGTATATCACAAAAACACCCTTGGATCTCATTAGTTACTAATTACTCAACTGAAGAGCACTTGCCAGGCGGGAAAATTATAAATGCCTTTTATAAAGGCTATGACACTCTAGATTCTGATTTTGATGTGATTTGCAAATACGATGCAGACTTGATTTTTCCAAAAAATTATCTTGAAAGCCTTGCAGAACATTACCACAAAAACTCAGAGCTTGGCATGGTGGCAGGTCATTGTTATATTGAGAAAAATGGCAGATGGTGCCTCGAAAATCTAACTTCAAAAAAACACATTCGAGGCCCCTTAAAAGCCTACAGAAAAGCGTGTTTCCTAGACATCGGAGGCCTGAAAAAATCTATGGGATGGGATACAATAGACGAACTACTGGCACTTTACAACAATTGGCAGTTTGAAACGGATGAATCACTTAAAGTAAAGCATCTTAAACCAACGGGGGCTAACTACAATCACAACGCTAAACACCTACAAGGGACTGCACTTTACAAAATGCGCTATGGGTTTATCTTAGCTTTATTTTCAGCTTTAAAGCTGGCTTATAAAAAACACCGCATTCGCCTTTTCTGGGACTATATTAGGGGCTACCTCAAAGCACTAAAAAACAAAGAACCCTTTATTATTACTTCTGATCAAGGCGCTTTTGTTAGAGCATACCGATGGAAAAACATTAGACGTAAATTTAAGATTCTACCTTAACCATCCAGTTCAATTCATCAACAATTTTACCAATTCTAACGCCGTTAATTGTATCCAAAACTAACTGTCCAACAGGGCTGTTATCAGAGACATGGATAACAGCCTCTTTATATCCAATCTCTTGGATCATCGCAATCCCAACAGCCGTACCCGTGCCAAACGCTTCTTCTAACTGACCGTTTTTTGACGCTTCTACAACTTCATCTATAGTAATGGGTCGCTCCACAACTTCATAGCCTTTATGGCGCAGAAAATCAATCACACTCATACGTGTTATACCTGCTAAAATAGACCCGTCTAATGAAGGGGTTATAAATTGACCATTAATTTTAAAAAAGATATTCATCGTACCTACTTCCTGAATGTACTTAAACTCTTTAGCATCTAACCAAAGGACCTGATCAAATCCTTTAGATTTAGCAATTTCTGTTGGAAGAACAGCTGCTGCATAGTTTCCTGCAGCTTTGGCCTCTCCTGTCCCTCCGTGTGCTGCTCTAATAAAAGAGGTCTCAGCATACAATCGAACCCGATCAGTGTATATTGGTTTTGAAGGAGATGCCATTACAATAAACTTATATGAATTGGCAGCTCGCATCCCAATAAAGGCTTCATCAGCAAACATAAAAGGACGTAAATACAACGCACTCCCTTCCTCTGGTGGAATCCATTGCTGGTCCAAACTTACTAATTGTTTCAACGCGTCAACAAATAAAGTTTCAGAAAACTCTGGCATCCCCAGTCGTCTGGCGCTAAAATTAAGACGTTCCGCGTTTTTTTCAGGACGAAAAAGTAAAGGGGCTCCATTGGTGTCAATTGTTGCTTTCATCCCTTCAAACAAAGCTTGACCATAATGCAGTGCCATACAAGCAGGATGCATTGGAATCAATTCCATAGGGGTGATTCTGGGGTTAGACCATTGACCATCTTCATAATCACATACAAACATATGATCTGTAAACGTACGCCCTAAGGCAATGTTATCAAAATCAAGAGTCTCTACTTTTGATTTCTTGATTTTTGTAATTGAAATTGAATTTGACATAGACTTAGAGGCTTTAATTTTAAGTAAACTAAAATTATTAATAGTTCTTTAATTGTTGTTTTGTGAAATCGCTCAATACTAGGCGACCACTTATAGCGGCACGCTTTTTTAATAACTCATCCCAGTCGCTAGTACCTTCCCAAAGAGTCTCTTTTAGCTTTGTGAGTGATTCTGGATTATAGCTACATAATTGTTGAGCTAAGAGCTTCACTTCTCTATCTAAGTCTTCGATAGAAGAATACACATTGGCAAACAATCCTTTTTGTTGTGCCCATTCAGCAGAGAAAAAATTTGTAGCTTTTAAACTTAGCTCAGACATAGCGCTTAAACCCATTTTTCGAGCCACTGCGGGCTCAATCACAAAGGGACCGATTCCAATAGTAAGTTCGCTTAGTTTAATTTCTGAATAATGAGTCCCCATACAGTAATCTGTGGCAGCGGCTAAACCAACACCGCCTCCCACTGCTTTTCCTTGTACACGACCAATCGTAATTTTAGGACAGCGACGTAGTGCGTTAATGACATTAGCAAACCCCTCGAAAAAGGCAGCTCCTTGATCAATATTTGAAATTGCCATTAGCTCCTCAAAGCTGGCACCAGCACAAAAAGCACGATCACCTCCACTTTGTAAAACTACCACAGAAATGGAAGGATCTGAGCCGGCTTTAGTTATTAAATCAGAAAGAGATGCAAGCATAGTAGCAGGCAATCCATTATGAGGGGGGTTATAAAATTCAATATAACCGACCTTATCTTTTACATCTAAGCGTACGTATGAATTTGACATATTGCAATGGTTTTATAGAGCTAATATACTAGATTTTTAGCGTCTTGGGTGTCTATATTTAAAACTTCATGAAGGGATACCTGTCTACTAAAGCGTTCACATCTTTAGTAAGATTGGATAAAAATGATATATGTACTTTTGATGATGGATTGAAAGGTTTATGAGCGAACCCCTTTTGCAGACGATTCACTTTTTTCATTGTAAGCTCTGTGGCTGAAAGGATCCAGGAAGACTGGAATTTTTCCCATATATAATCAATAGCAAGTTGATTTGGGTGTACCATATCTTGTTTGTAAAAACGGTAGTCTCTAAGCTCATCCATTACCAATTCAAAAGAAGGGAAGTAATGAGTGTTTGGAGCCCTGTTAACTACGGGGTGAAGCGCGGTTATAAGTGATGATTTACTCTGATTGTTTTCAATAAATCCGTCTTTAAGATGTCGAACCGGTGAGATTGAAAAAACAATCGTTGCATCTGGATTAAATGATTTGATAATTGAAATAATAGACTCAAAGGCTTGGGTAAGTTGATCCGTACTTAAAAGTGATTTATTAAACTCCTTTTGAGGTTGCTTATGACAGTTAGCAACAATACGCTGAGATTGGATGTGAGTGTATATCCAAGCGGTTCCAAATGTTAGCACGATATGAGAAGCCCGCTGGAGTTGCTCTTTCGTGGAGTGCAATGCAGAATTCAATTGTTCTAATATTTCTGCTTTAGATATACTATTTAATTGCGAATGTGCAGAATAGCTTTGCCAACAACCATTGCTAAAAAAAATGTCATCCTCTGAAAAACCAATAGAATTTTGGGCTCGTTGGAGCAAGTCTAAAATGGCCAAAGGATGAAACAAAAGCCCTAAGGGATTAACATGGTTTTGGAATTTATAATAAGATAATTTATCAGCAATATTTTGCGCAAAACAGGACCCTAATAAAAACAACTTTGAATCATAGTCAATAGTGGGTGTTTGTTTTACTAACGATATTTGGGTTTGAAGCTTCACAACAAGTTTAAATTATTCAATATAAGATTTTGCATTATCCAGAGCCTCTTGAAGCCCCGCAGGATTTTTACCTCCAGCTGTTGCGTAAAATGGCTGACCTCCACCTCCACCTTGAATGTATCGTCCTAATTCTCGAACTATAGTGCCTGCATTCAGCCCTTTAGAGGCTACCAATTCTTTAGAAACATAACAAGACAATAGTGCTTTTCCATTTTGCTCGCTACCAAACAACAATACTGAATTTTCAAACTGTTGACCTAATTCAAAAGACAAATCTTTAATACCTGAGGCATCTAAATCTACTATTTTTGCTAAAAAATGTACTCCATTAACTAGTTCTACATCTTGTTTTAGATCACCTTTCATCGACACTGCTTTATCTTTCAGAAGAGATTCAATTTGTTTTTTAAGTTTTAGGTTTTCAGATTTCATATCAGTGATAGACTTCACTGGATCGGCTGAATTATTAAGTGCTGATTTAACCAGTTCAAAACTGGCATTGTTTTGAGCATAATAGGCTTTGGCAGCATCATTTGTTATGGCCTCAATACGACGTATCCCTGCAGCAACAGCCCCTTCAGATTTAATTTTAAAATGCCATATATCTGCAGTGTTTTTAACATGTGTCCCTCCACATAATTCAATTGAATTACCAAAACGAATTGTTCGTACTACATCTCCGTATTTTTCGCCAAAGAGAGCAATTGCACCGTTTGAAACAGCTTGTTCCATAGGGACTGATCGCTTTTCTTCTAAATTTAATTTTCCTTCAATTCGGGCGTTTACAAAACGCTCTACTTCTTTTAGTTCCTCACTAGTGATCTTAGAAAAGTGTGAGAAATCAAATCGCAAGTATTTAGAATGAACCGCCGACCCTTTTTGCTCTACATGAGATCCCAAAACCTCCCGTAATGCCTGATGAAGTAAATGGGTTGCTGTATGGTTACATTCTGTTCGGAATCGTTGATTATACTCTACAACCGCTGTGAATGTGTCTGTCAAGTTGCTAGGCAAATGTTCTAGTACATGTATCGCTATATTATTTTCTTTCTTCGTGTCTAAAACATACAGCACGTCTCCATTGGCAGACTCCAAATAGCCTTTATCTCCAACCTGTCCTCCGCTTTCAGAATAAAAGGGGGTGAGGTTAAATACGAGTTGGTATTGCACACCCTCTTTTACAGAAGTTACTTTTCTGTACTTAGTAATTTTTACAGAGGTTTTTAAGACGTCATAGCCCACAAACTCTTGTTCAGCATCGTCAAATAGCACTGTCCAATCTTCTGTAGTAACCTCACTGGCAGCTCTAGAACGTTTTTTCTGTTTTTGAAGTTCTAATTCAAAACCAACGGAATCTAACGTCATGTCTTTTTCGCTAAGAATTAAAGCTGTTAAATCTACTGGAAAGCCGTAAGTATCATACAATTCAAACGCTTTATCCCCAGAAACATGAGAGCCTTTGGTAGTGTTTATAATACGATCTAACAAAACTAATCCTTGATCAAGAGTTCTTAAAAAAGAAGCCTCTTCTTCTTTGATAACGTTCTGAATTAATTGTTTTTGGGCTAATATTTCTGGAAAGACAGTCCCCATTTGCTTTGTTAAAACAGTCACTAATCGGTACATGAACGGCTCTTTTAGATTCAAAAATGTAAATCCGTAACGAACCGCACGCCTTAATATTCGCCGGATCACATACCCAGCCCCAGTGTTACTTGGCAACTGCCCATCGGCAATTGAAAATGTAACGGCCCTTACGTGATCAGAAATAACACGAATAGCTATATCTTGTTCCAACTGTTTGCCATAGTCACAGCCCGATATTGCTTCAATCTCTCTAATTATGGGAACAAACACATCTGTATCATAGTTTGAAGTTACATTTTGAAGCACCATACACAGACGTTCAAACCCCATACCCGTATCTATATGTTTTTGAGGTAGGTCTTCTAAACTCCCATTGGATTTACGGTTAAACTCCATAAAAACAAGGTTCCATATTTCCACCACCTGAGGGTGGTCTTTATTAATTAATTCCTGTCCAGAAACTTTAGATTTTTCCTCTTTAGATCGAATGTCTACATGTATTTCACTACACGGGCCACACGGGCCTTGTTCACCCATTTCCCAAAAATTATCTGCTTTATTTCCCTTCAGAATACGGTCTTCAGAAATCAATTGTTTCCATATATCATAGGCCTCGGAATCCATTGTAGTACCGTCCTGCTTACACCCTTCAAATACAGTCACATAAAGAATATCTTTATCAATTTTATAAACTTCGGTTAATAATTCCCAAGCCCACTCTATTGCTTCTTTTTTAAAATAATCGCCAAAACTCCAATTACCTAACATTTCAAAAAGAGTATGATGGTAGGTGTCATAACCTACCTCTTCTAAGTCATTATGCTTACCTGAAACTCTCAAACATTTTTGGGTATCTGTAATTCGAGTACTTGAAGGCGCTCCATGTCCAAGAAAAAATTCTTTGAATGGCGCCATCCCAGAATTAACAAACATTAAAGAAGGGTCGTCTTTTAAAACCATCGGAGAGGACGGTAAAACTTGGTGTTTTTTAGTTTCAAAAAAGTCTAAAAATTGAGATCTAATATCTTGAGATTTCATGCGAAAATGTTAAGCTTAGTATAATAAATCGTTCTTTAATTAGAAACAATTTATATATTTGTTAAATAGCCAGGTTTCATACCTAATAGGCTGATCAATATTTAACAAAAATAGAACTTTTTAGGCAATGTCTAATGTAAAATATTATTACGATCCCGAAACGCTGACGTATCGCCCTATAACTAGGGATACTAAGAGGCTCGCAAAAAACACTTTTGTATTTTTATTTGCTGCAGCAATGTTTGGCTTTATAACTATTTTAATTGCTGAAAATTACTTTGAATCTCCGAGAGAAAAAGCATTAAATAGAGAGTTACAAAACCTCGACCTTCAATATAATCTACTCAACAAAAAAATGCAGGATGCAGAAGAAGTCCTTACTAATGTTGAGAATCGTGATAATGGAATATACCGGCTTTATTTTGAGGTGAATCCAATCCCAGAAGAACAACGTAAGCAAGGATTTGGAGGAGTCAACCGTTATAAAAAGTACGAAGGCTTTAGCAACTCTGACTTGATTATAAGTGCCAATAAACGAATTGATATTTTACAAAAACGAATCATTGTACAGTCAAAGTCTCTCGATGAAATTACAGCGCTAGCAAAAGACAAAGAAAAATTTTTAGCTAGAATTCCGGCAATACAACCCATAAAAAACGAAGACTTAACAAGAATGGCCTCTGGATATGGATACCGAAGTGATCCCTTTACAAAAGTTCGCAAGTTTCATTATGGAATGGATTTTACAGCGCCAAGAGGCACCCCAATATACGCTACTGGCGACGGCACTGTTAAGCGGGCCGATGGAAGAGCCTCAGGCTATGGACGTCACATAAGAATTGACCATGGCTATGGCTATATAAGCTTGTATGCTCATTTATATAAATACAATGTCAAAAGAGGCCAAAGAGTGAAACGCGGCGACTTGATTGGCTATGTTGGTAGTACTGGAAGATCCCAAGCACCACACCTACACTATGAAGTCTCAATCAACAAAAAAAGAATAAACCCCGTTAATTTTTACTACGGCAACTTAAGTGCCGAAGAATTTAATAGACTTTTGAGTATTGCATCCCTTGAAAACCAATCCTTAGACTAATGCATCTAGAACTTCCTACAAAACGATATTACAGCATTGGTGAGATTGCAAAAGCTTTCGATGTCAACGCCTCTTTGATTCGTTTTTGGGATAAGGAGTTTGAAGCACTAAAACCTAAAAAAAATGCCAAAGGAAATCGTCGTTTTACTCCTGAAGATGTTCAGAGTCTAAAGCTCATCTATAACTTAGTTAAAGAACGTGGCTACACACTTGAAGGCGCCAAGACTTACCTAAAGGAACAGGACCACAAATCGCTAGATAATTTTGATGTTATTACAAAACTAGAGAATGTAAAAAACGAATTAATTAAAATCAAAAAACACCTCTAGTTCAGGGATTCACCACTTTTGTGAAACCTTCATTAGATTTCTATTTTTTACGCATATAAATTGTAATTGGAACTCCATTAAAGTCATAAAGCGCTCTTAACTTGTTTTCTAGAAAACGCTTATAAGGTTCCTTTACATACTGTGGCAAATTACAGAAAAATGCAAATTGAGGCTGCGGAGTTGGCAGCTGCATAATATATTTTATTTTTACAAACTTACCTTTAAGCGCAGGTGGAGGGTAGTTTTCAATAATAGGCAATAAATCGTCGTTCAACACACTTGTTTTGATGCGTTTGGCACGGTTATTATAAACCTCAACAGCTGTTTCCATGGCTTTAAAAATACGTTGCTTAGATAGTGCTGAGATAAAGACAATGGGCACATCGGTGAATGGCTCAATTTGCTTACGTATGTGCGTTTCAAATGCTTTGGTTGTTTTCGTGTCCTTTTCAATTAAATCCCACTTGTTTACCAGAATAACAACTCCTTTATGGTTTCGCTGAGCGAGCCAAAAAATATTTTGAACTTGTCCGTCAAATCCTCGTTGAGCATCACAAACGACCAAACATACATCGGCATGTTCAATAGCTCGCACAGAACGCATTACCGAATAAAATTCTAAATCTTCTTTTACCTTGGCTTTACGACGAATACCTGCCGTGTCGACAAGGTTAAATTCAAAACCAAAACGGTTATATTTTGTATCTATTGAGTCACGTGTAGTTCCTGCAATATCAGTAACTATATAGCGATCTTCTCCAATTAATGCATTGATAAAGGATGATTTACCAGCATTTGGACGTCCAACTACTGCAAATCTTGGTAGCGTTATTTCCTCAACTTCTTCTACGTCTGGAAGTGCTTTCACTAAAGCATCCAACAAATCTCCTGTACCACTACCATTGATACTTGCAATGGTATAATACTCTCCTAATCCCAAAGCATAAAACTCAACAGCATCTTGCTCACGCCTCGCATTGTCAACTTTATTAATAACTAAGAAAACCGGCTTATCAACTTTTCTTAAAAGCTTAGAAACATCTTCATCCATTCCGGTTACCCCCGATTCCACATCGACCATAAAAATAATAGCATCTGCTTCTTCAATCGCTAACTCGACTTGTTTGTCGATTTCAGTCTCAAAAATGTCATCGCTACCAAGGACATAGCCACCAGTATCTATCAATGAAAATTCTTTGCCATTCCAATCACTTTTACCATAGTGACGATCACGGGTCACTCCACTCACAGCATCTACAATGGCTTCTCGCCTTTGAATCAACCGGTTAAAAAACGTGGATTTACCTACGTTTGGACGTCCTACTATCGCTACAATATTGCTCATATGCTTTTAAAAATTACTGCAAAAATAGGAAATATCCCTTTGCTAAGCTCTTTTTTATGGAAGTTTAAAAAATATATAAACCTCAACCCAATTAACAACACAGCTGCTAGAAGAAAATTAGCTATTTTTAAGAGTTGTTGTATCCAAAACGTTTAAGTTGATTTTGGTTAGAACGCCAATTTTTATTGACTTTCACATATAATTCTAAGTGTACTTGTTTACCGAAAAATTTCTCTAAGTCTTTTCGAGCTTCAACGCCTACACGTTTCAATGCGCTTCCTTTATGACCAATCACAATCCCCTTTTGAGTTTCACGCTCCACCATAATTACAGAACGCATGCGAATGATATCTTCTTCTTCAAAAAACTCTTCGGTCACTACCTCAACAGCATAAGGAATTTCTTTTTTGTAATGAATTAATATTTTTTCGCGAATACATTCATTTACAAAAAACCGCTCAGGCTTATCTGTTAGCTGATCTTTCGGATAATAAGCTGGAGATTCAGGAAGTAACTCAATAATGCGGTCTAAAACATTTTTCACGTTAAAACCCTCAAGTGCAGATATAGGGAAAAACTCTGCATTGGGTACATTTTGCTGCCAAAGTGCTGCTTGGGCTTCTAACTGCTCTTGATTTGAAGTATCAATTTTATTTAATAACATTAAAACCGGTGCTTTAGATGATTTAATTTTCTCAAAGAAGGCTTCATCCTTTAATTCTTTTTCACCAATCTCAACCATATAAATTAAAATATCTGCATCATCAAAAGCGGACTTCACAAAATCCATCATTGAGCTTTGCAACTCATAGGCAGGCTTAATAATTCCAGGCGTATCTGATAAAATCACTTGAAAATCATCTCCGTTCACGATCCCTAAAATACGGTGGCGTGTGGTTTGCGCTTTAGAAGTAATAATAGAAAGCTTTTCCCCTATAAAGGCATTCATCAACGTAGACTTTCCTACGTTTGGATTTCCAATGATGTTAACAAAACCTGCTTTATGCATTAATTTTAAATTTGTACAAAGTTACAACCTTACTTTTAGACTAGCTAAAATTTAAATACTTAAGAGCTCTTAGAGTCTCGCATAAAACTTTCTACTTTATCAACCATTGACATACTACCACACACAAACGGAACACGTTGGTGCAGTTCAGTAGGAAAGATATCCATAATCCTGGAAGTGCCATCGCTTGCTTTGCCTGCCGCTTGTTCCGCTATAAATGCCATAGGGTTACATTCATATAACAGTCTTAACTTTCCTTGTGGGTTTTTGGTGCTTGGAGGATACAGATAAATACCCCCTTTTATCATGTTTCGATGAAAATCAGAGACAAGTGAACCAATGTAACGAGACGTATATGGCCTATTATCTTCTTCCATTTGACAGTATTTGATATAGTTTTTTATACCCTGAGGGAAATGAATGTAATTTCCTTCATTGACCGAATAAATACTGCCCTGTTCAGGAAATCTCATTTGAGGGTGGGATAAATAGAACGTTCCTATAGCGGGGTTCAAAGTAAAACCATTCACTCCATCTCCAGTGGTATACACAAGCATGGTTGAAGTCCCGTATATGATATATCCTGCAGCTACCTGTTCGCTTCCTTTTTGCAGAAAATCTTCAATTTGCACAGGGGTTCCAACGGGTGTTACGCGTCTGTAGATTGAGAAAATGGTACCCACTGATACATTTACGTCAATATTGGAAGAGCCATCCAAAGGGTCCATCAGAACTACGTATTTATTTTGATTATTCTTATCGGAGCTATTAATGGAAATAAAATCATCCTCTTCTTCACTTGCAATCCCACAAACAATATTCCGATTGACAAGTGTTTGAATAAACTTGTCATTGGCATAAATATCTAGTTTTTGCTGATCTTCTCCTTGGATATTAGTATCTCCAGCAGCACCTAAAACATCTACTAATCCGGCTTTGTTAACTTCGTAATTAACCACTTTTGCAGCCAATCGAATGGAGTTAATCAATCTAGATAATTCACCGGATGTGTATTTAAATGAGGATTGATTTTCAATTATAAATTCGCCAAGTGTTTGGTGTTTATGGGACATAAAAATACATATTTCTACAAATATCTTATTTTTTAGACAACTACAACGTTTTCGTAGCTATTTTATTCAACAGAATTAAAAGGCTTTTAAGTATCTTTGAATTACGAAAAAAAGACAAATGAACTATAAAATTCGTAAAGCTGCTCAAAAAGATATGGGACAGGTGTTAAACTTGATCACTGAACTCGCTGTATTTGAAAAAGAGCCCGATGCTGTAGAAATTACAGAAGCAGACTTGAAAAGAAAAGGATTTGGAAGTACTGCTGAATTTGATTGTTTTGTGGCTGTAGTTGATGAAAAAATCATAGGAATTGCTTTGGTATATACCCGCTTTTCAACATGGAAAGGGACCGTTTTACATCTTGAAGATTTAATTATTTCAAAAACCATGCGTGGACATGGTATTGGTTCCGCTTTATTAGATCAGGTAATTTTGTATGGAGCCGAACTAGGCGTAAAACGTATTTGCTGGGAAGTTATTGATTGGAACACAACAGCCGTAGACTTTTATGAACGTAAAGGGGCTCGCGTCATGCGAGACTGGAATGTTGTGCAGTTAGATGAACAAGGAATTAAAAATTATATTACAAAAATAAACTAATGCAAATTTTTAAATTTGGTGGGGCTTCTGTCAAGGATGCCGAAGGCGTGAGAAATCTAGCAAACGTTCTAAAGTGCGTTGGTTATACCAATACACTTATTGTGGTGTCGGCAATGGGAAAAACCACCAACGCCATGGAAAAGGTCATTTCAAATTATTTTGATTCCAAACACGAACTTCATAGCTCAGTGCAAGAAGTTAAGAAGTACCATAACAACATTCTTCTTGACTTATTTGAAAATGAAACACATGCTGTCTTTGAAAATATAGATGACTTATTTCAGGAACTTTTACAGTTTTTTGACCATAATAAGTCCCCTAACTATAACTTCGTGTATGACCAAGTGATAGGCTTTGGAGAGCTCATCTCCACCAGTATTATTAGTCATTACCTAAATTCTATTGGGTTAACAAACTCATGGCTTGATGTAAGAGACTATATAAAAACTGATGACTACTATAGAAACGCAAAAGTACATTGGAATCAAACTCAAGAATTGATCTCTACAAACGTTGACATCTCAAAATTGAATATCACGCAAGGGTTTCTTGGTAGTAATTCCAATAATTTCACCACAACTCTTGGAAGGGAAGGAAGTGATTATACTGCTGCAATTTTTGCGTTCTGCTTAAATGCAAAATCAGTCACTATTTGGAAAGACGTTCCTGGGGTTCTCAACGCAGACCCACGATATTTTGAAAATGCTGAGTTATTGAATTGTATTTCTTATACTGAAGCAATAGAGTTATCGTATTACGGCGCTTCAGTTATACATCCAAAAACACTTCAGCCCTTACAACGCAAAGAAATTCCTCTACTTGTTAAGTCCTTTTTAAATCCCCTAAACGAAGGTACCAGAGTTGGAAAAGATCTTGAATTAACTCCAAAAGTTCCTTGTTATATTTTAAAACAAGATCAAATTTTAATCTCTCTGTCCTCTTTAGACTTTTCTTATATCGTTGAGGATAATATCCGTCACATCTTTGGCTTGCTTCATGATTATAAAATGAAAGTAAGCATGATTCAAAATTCTGCCATAAGTTTTTCTGTTTGTATTGAGAATAATTACAATAATTTAGAGCGTTTACTGTTACATTTAAAAGCGAAGTACAAAGTAAAATCCCATGAAGGAGTAAAACTCTACACGGTGCGACATTACAATGATGCAGCTGTAGAGGATATAGAAAATGGTAAAGAGATTCTTCTGAAGCAGGTTTCACCTGAAATCATGCAACTTATAACGACCTAAGACTTCGCTGATTTGATGTAAACAACTAGGTTTGCATAAGCCCCTAACACTATGTGTATTGTAACCTCAAAAGAATTTGCGAAAGCCATTAAGGTCGATAACTATGGCGTAGCTGGTACTTTTATTGCGTGGTTTTTGATGAACATATTAAAAATTACTACGATTAATAACATCTATAATCGCAATAAACACAAAAAGCATCTGGAGTTTTTAAATGGAATTTTAGACGACTTTAAAGTTCGATTTGAAATTCCTGAAGAAGATTTAAACCGTCTTCCAAAAAATGGGGCTTACATCACGGTTTCAAATCATCCCCTAGGCGGTATTGACGGCGTTTTATTATTGAAACTACTACTGGAACAGCGGGAGGATTTTAAAATTATTGCAAATTTTTTATTGCAACGAGTCAAACCTCTTGAGTCCTACATATTACCGGTGAATCCTTTTGAGAATCACAAAGAAGTGAAATCAAGTATTGCAGGGTTCAAAAAATCATTACTGCATTTAAAGAATGGGCACCCCTTAGGCATATTTCCAGCTGGTGAAGTCTCTAGTCACAAAGAAGCAAAGCTTGTGGTTGATAAAACCTGGGAACCAGCCGCTATGAAACTCATCCAGAGAGCAAACGTTCCTGTAGTTCCAATTTATTTTCACGCAAAAAACAGCCCCTTATTTTATCGCCTGTCAAAACTAGGCGACTCCTTTAGAACGGCTAAACTTCCTTCCGAGCTATTGACTCAAAAAAACAGAGTTATTAAAATCCGGATTGGCAAACCCATAAGTATAAAAGATCAAAAGGAGTATAATACATTGGAGGACTTTACAGACTTTGTCCGACGCAAAACGTATATACTTTCAAATTCATTTGAAAAGACTAAAAGACTAACTAACATTTCGTCAAGCTTGAAGGGGACTAAATACCCAAAAAAAATTGTAACTCCTGTATCTAAAAAGGGCATGCTTTTGGAAATAGTAAACTTAAAAGCGGAATACCACCATTTATTAACAAGCAAAAACTACGAAGTATATCTCGCTCCAGCACACAAAATCACTAACCTACTTCACGAAATTGGGCGCTTGCGTGAAATTACGTTTAGAGCCATTGGAGAGGGTACTAATAAAGCGATTGACTTAGATGAATTTGACCATTATTACCACCATATGTTTTTGTGGGATTCCGAGGCTAAATGCTTAGCTGGCGCATATCGGATGGGCTTAGGAGCTGAGATTTACAAAGCCAAAGGAATTGATGGGTTTTACTTACAAGACTTGTTCCGTTTTGAACCGGAGCTCCACACCATGATGAGTCAGTCTATTGAATTAGGGCGTGCGTTTATTATTAAAGATTATCAGCAAAAACAGATGCCTTTGTTTTTGTTATGGAAAGGCATTGTACATACCACACTTCGCTTTCCAGATCACAAATACCTTATTGGCGGGGTGAGTATTAGCAATCGGTTTTCGAACTTTTCAAAATCATTAATGATTGAATTTATGAAATCGCATTACTATGACCCTTATTTAGCGCAGTATATTACACCAAAAAAAGAATTTAAAGTAAAGCTTAAAGACGCGGACAAAGATTTTGTCTTTGATGCCACCGAAGCAGATCTAACTAAGTTTGATAAATTCATTGACGAAATTGAGCCTGGAGCGCTACGACTGCCTGTACTGCTCAAAAAATACATTAAACAAAATGCGCGCTTAATTGCTTTTAATGTTGACCCCCTGTTTAATAATGCCGTCGATGGCCTCATGTACATCCGTATCGCGGACTTACCTGACAGCACCGTACGTCCTGTGATGGAAGAATTTCAGACAGAGCTGGAACGTAAGTTTGGACCACCGGTAGAGCAGTAATTAAAACTGCGATTCCACAAATGCTTTCATATAATCCTTAATTTCCGTGCGTGCTTTTAGGAATGATGCATGTTTTTCTTGGTCTGTTCCAATCAATTTAGACGGGTCATAAAAATCATGATGCAAGCGCACGGCATTGGGGCTTGCTATGAATGGGCAGTTTTCTTTGGCGTGGTCACAAACAGTAATGATAAAATCAAAATCTATGGCCGCATAGTCATCTACATGATTAGACGTGTGATGAGTGATGTCAATGCCGTCTTCTTTCATAATGGCTGCAGCTCCCGGATTAATGCCATGTGTTTCAATACCCGCGCTGTAAACGGTCGCGACATTAGCTGCAAATTGATTTAAATACCCATGTGCCATTTGGCTTCGACATGAGTTTCCTGTACATAAAACGAGTATATTTTTCATTTCTATATTTTCTTTAAAATTTAGCAGGGTTTCTATTTATTTTAACGCCATAAAACCCCCGTACAAGTGTACTTTAATTGATTAAAAATCAAGTTATCAAATCGTTAAATTTTTAGTTTAATGAAACTGAGACTTGAATTTATCGACAATCGTTTGTGCTAGTTTACGATGACTTTCCACAGTCCAACCAGCTACGTGGGGAGAGAAAATGACATTATCAGCTTTAAGTAAACGACTCAATGCTGGTGGTGTTTCCTTTGAAAAAATGGTCTCAAAAGATGATTTTTCATACTCCAAAACATCCAAGCCAGCACCTCGTATTTTTTTCGAGTCAAGAGCTTTAACTAAATCACTTGTCACCACACAACTACCTCTAGCCGTGTTTAACAACCAAAAGGGGTGTTTAAAAGAGGTTATAAAGTCGGTATTTACCATTGAGTTGGTAGCAGCGGTTTGCGGTACATGCAAACTCAAAACCTGAGCCTTTTCTTGAAGCTCGTCAAGGGTAACTTGCCTTGCGTTTTCATCGCCTACATTAGGTTTGATATCATAACATAACACCTCAACATCAAAGCCTCGTAACTTTTTAGAAAGCGCTTTACCCATGTGTCCATACCCAATAATACCAATGGTTTTTCCGTCCAGTTCATTTCCACGATTTGCTTCTCGTTGCCATTTGCCGTCTTTTACATCACGATCGGAAATACTTAGCTTATTAAGCAGCGATAATAACATCCCTAAGGCATGCTCTCCAACCGCATTACGGTTCCCTTCGGGAGCTGCTATAAGGTGCAATCCATTGGCCTGTGCATGGTCTGTATCAATATTTTCTAATCCCGCACCAACGCGGCCTATAAATTTAAGATTGGTGGCTTTGTCTAAAAAAGCAGCATCTATTCGAAGCCGGCTACGAACAATAAGACCGTCATACAAGTGAATCTCAGCCTCAATCGCTTCTTTTGAACTCGTATAATCTTCGTGATTGCTGTGACCTAAATCCGTTAGTTGCTCTATGAGTAAAGGGTGATTACTATCGAGATGTAAAATTTTCATCTTAGATATTTAGGATAAGTTTGGCAATTGAGAAGTAAATTAATATTCCAAAAATATCATTACAAGTCGTGATAAATGGCCCTGTAGCAATGGCTGGATCAATTCCTTTTTTATGTAACGATAACGGAATAAACGTCCCTATAATTCCAGCAACAATAATAACAACCACTAAAGACAATGAGATGGCTAAGGCCGTTCCAAGATCTTGCTTCCATACCAATATAAATACAAATAAAAACAAAGCTAGAATAACCCCATTTAAAGCCGCCAAGAACATTTCCTTTATAAGTCGGTTATTTACGCTCCCTTTAACCTCATCATTTGCCAAACCTTGCACGATAATAGCCGAAGATTGTACCCCTACATTTCCTGCCATGGCAGCAATAAGTGGCGTGAATAATAATATCATTGGAAAGTCTTCAATAATAGTTTCAAACCCCCCCATAATAACGGCTGCACCTACACCGCCTAAAAGGCCTAGAAATAACCAGGGCAAACGAGCGCGTGTGAGGGCAAGAATACTATCTTCCGCATCTACATCTTGTGTAATACCGGCAGCTAGTTGATAATCTTTCTCGGCCTCTTCAATAATAACATCTACAATATCATCAATGGTAATACGCCCCAAAAGCACCTTGTCATCATTAACAACTGGAATAGCTTCTAAATCATATTTAGCCATTAACTTGGCCACTTCTTCGGCATCTTCATCTACATGAACAGAGTCCACTTTAGGAATATAGATGTCGTTTATTTTTGTTTCGTTATTGGCAATTAAAAGGTCTTTTAATGACAGACGTCCAATTAACTTTTCTTCTTTATTTACGACATAGATCGAATGTACTCGCTTGACCTCTTTGGCTTGTGCGCGAATTTTTCTTAAACAGCCAGCCACCGTCCATGTTTCATATACTTTTACCAACTCTTTGGCCATAAGCCCTCCAGCAGTATCCTCATCATACGTTAAAAGTTCTTGGACATCGGCAACCAGCTCTTTATCGTCCATTTGAGCGATTACTTTTTGCTTACGTTCTGGCGATAAATCGGCTAGTAAATCAGCGGCATCATCAGATTCAAGTTCCTGAATTTCTTCAACAATTTCTTTAATCGATAAGTTTTGTAATACTTTTTCACGAACGTCATCTTCCAATTCTGCCAAAATATCGGCTGTGGTTTCGCTATCTAAGAGCTTAATGACGTAAGTAGCTTGATCTAGGGTCAGATCATCTAGTATCTCAGCAATATCAGCGTAGTGCACCTCTTTTAGCAGGGCTAAAACGGCCTTATTATCGTTAGAATCAATCAGTCCTTTAAGGGCCTCAATTAGGGCCTCGGTGATCTCAAAAGGGATATGTTGCTTAGTTTCTTCCAAAATTAAACGGGTTAATGATCGGTTTCTATTGCTGAGGTCAGTTCAATAAACGCTTCAACACTGAGTTGCTCTGGGCGTTTGTCAAAGATAGTATTTGCTTTTAAATTATCCGACAAATTATAGGTTTTTAAACTATTTCTCAAGGTCTTACGACGTTGTTGAAACGCTGATTTTACGACTTTAAAAAATAATTTTTCATCACACGGGAGTGAATAATCGGCTTTTCTGGTCAATCTCAAAACCCCAGACTCCACTTTAGGTGGCGGGATAAACACCGAGGGGGGCACTGTAAATAAGTACTCTGCTTCATAAAATGCCTGAACCAATACCGATAAAATTCCATAGACTTTACTGCCTTCTTTTTCACAAATTCGCTGGGCTACTTCCTTTTGAAACATGCCAGAAAATTCTGGTATTTGATGTCTGTTTTCTAATGTTTTAAATACAATTTGAGTAGATATATTATATGGGAAATTCCCAATGATTGCAAAGGAGTCACTTCCAAAGGACTCGCTAAAATCATACTTTAAAACATCTTTCTGAACAATTCTAGGCCCTAGGTTTAAAAAGTTTGCCTGGAGATACTCAACAGACTCTGGATCAATTTCAATCACATGTGTAGTGACCGGTTTTTTAATGATATACTTGGTCAATACACCCATTCCCGGCCCAATTTCAAGAACTTGGGTATATCCCTCAAAGCTTAGGGTGTTGGCAATTTGCTCGGCGATGGATTCGTCGTTAAGAAAATGTTGCCCTAAGTATTTTTTTGCCTTTACAGTCATCTATTGTGTTGTTACAGTATATTCATCAATCCATTCTAGTTCCGTTCTAAATACTAGCATTTTATCGGCAAACAGTCGTAATTCTTCTGCTTGAAAATCTGATGAATGAAGTTCGTAAAAAGATTCTAAGGCTTCTTTTGAGGGCGCTAAATACTGGATTGAATACGTCAATCCACCCATAGACTCTTCTACCAAAACTTTGGTAAACGTCGCCTTTAAAAACAAGCCTGTTGAAAGAACTTTTGGAATGTGTTGCTGGATCCACTCTAGCCATTGCTCATGAATGCCCTCATCAATATTAGCCGTTACGTTATAAATCACCATTGGTTAGAGTGTTGTTATTAGTTAATTTTATCGCCTCTCAGCAAACGATACTGTTTACGAGCATCTACAAAATGAATACTATCTTCGTGATTAAAAATAATAGACTCATAATATAACTGTGCACTGTCTTGATCGCCTAAATAGAGTCTATATAACTCAGCTAAGTAAAAATAAGCATCATCCACTAGAATATCTTCTTTAAAGTCTTTTATAATTTGTAAATAATTGTGTTCTGCTTTTACATACGCCATTTGCGACTCATATACATGGGCTTGAAACAATAAGACTTGGTCAATGATTGGGTCTGTTTTGTGAGTCTCAATAATTGAATCTAATATCAAAAGGGCCTCTTTTGGTTTTTTCTGAACCGTTAATAAATCTGCTTTAGCATATAATCTTAAAGCCGTATGAAGTGAATCACTGCTCTTATGATCAGATATTAATAACTGTAATTCCAAAGCATCATTGGCGGTAAGCTGGGAGGTAGATGATTTAAGAATTTTTAATTGTGTTTCGGCCCAATCAAAATCCCCTTTATAGTAACTAGTTTTGGCGACTTTGAAACGTGCTTCTTGTGACAAAGGGCTGTTTTTAACTCGCATTTGAATCTGGGTGTAATAAACCAATGCTTGATTAAATTTACTTTGAGCTACAAGGATATCGGCTAATTTCATTTTCAACTTAGCCGCTGATATTGCTGATAAATTTTGCTTAATTGCTGATTTTAGAAAAGTTGAAGCTGCCTTTGGCTTTTGATCAAAAAATGCCAAAAAGTGTGCATAGGAAAGTTGAAGCTCTATACTTTCTTGACCAAGTTGATAGCGCTCTAACAACGCGTCATAAGACATTCGTATTTCTTCATAATTTTCTGAATCTAACGCAATCTCTTGCTTAAGTTCTAAAAGCTTACAGTTAGCCAAAATAAGTAGGCGTGTATCTGTTGTCTTTTTAATTATAAACTCGAAAACCGCAAGAGCAGTCTCAAAGGCTTCCTTCTCTTTAGCTAAAACAGCGAGATTTATTAGGCCCTGTAAGGAATCAGGGTTACGTCTATAAACTGCTTTTTCTTGGATAAAGGCTTTTGAGAACTCTTTTTGTTGACTATACAGCCAGCTTAACCATTGGTTCCATAAGGGATCTGGCGCGGCTTGAGATTTTTTTAAGAGAACTTTTTTTAATAACTGATTATAAGGCTGACTAGAGTCCTCGGATATATAATCCGCAAGCAACCTCATGACTTGATTGGAGAAAGGTGGATTTGTTTGAACATAATCCAAATACCGCTCCATCATTTTTTCAATATTTTGTTGGGCAGCGTACAAGCCCGCAAGCTGGTAATAATAATTAGCATTGGGTGCGCGTTTGAGACCAATTTCATAGGCCTGAATCGCTTGACTTAATAACGAATGGGCTTCAAATCGTTGAGCAACGCCATACACATATTGTGGTTGCTCTTCTATTAGCTGCAGGGCTTTATCATAGTAAGACACCGCTAAATTTAGTTTATTTTGAAGCTGATAGTTATACCCTAGTTCGACTAAAAACTGTGGGTGATTTGCACGAACCAACTGGGCTTGAATATAATTTTTAGACGCTTTAAATTGATTGAGTTGCTGGTGACACTCAATTACTTTAAGAGTATAATTTGGATGGGAACGGTAGGTAATAAGTAGTTTTTTGTAAAGCACCAAGGCCTTTTCAAAATCTCCTTTTTTATAGTAGTCTTTTGCCAATGCTGGATCCACTTGAGCCGTAGACAACAAACAAAAAAGACTTATAAAAAGGGGGGTCATGAATTTCATTAACGAACTTTTGTAAATATAATAAATCACTCATGAAGAATTGTAAATTTCCCAGAGCTTTACAGTTTAAAATACTGTAATTAATTAACGTTTTTTATTTATAGTTAAAAATATAATAATCTTCTCTTTCTTTTTTAGACATTCCAATAGTTTCATCGACAAACCCGTTACGTTCAATTCTAGTCTTAAAAACCCAAATACAAATAGAGTTATTGCTATGATAAATTGCTTTTAACTCATCGTTAATTTCACAAACTTCTTTTGGAATCTCAGCTCTTATACAAATCATATCACAATAATTAAATACATGAAAACGTAGTGTTAGTGTTAATCAATCATTGAAAATCCTGTATACGGAATTAAAACGTCTGGAATTTGAATCCCTTGATTGGTTTGGTAGTTTTCTAAAATCCCTGCTAATACTCTTGGAAGGGCTAACGAACTTCCGTTCAAGGTATGTGCCAGTTCCGATTTACCTTCTGCATTTTTGAAACGCAGCTTCAATCGATTGGCTTGAAATGTTTCAAAATTAGAGACTGATGAAATTTCTAACCAGCGATCTTGGGCGGTTGAAAACACTTCAAAATCATAGGTCAGTGCGGCTGTAAAGCCTAAATCACCAGCACAGAGTTTAAGAATTCGATACGGCAGTTTTAACTCTTCTAAAATTGTTTTCACATGTTCTACCATACCATCTAATGCCGCATAGGATTTTGAAGGGTGTTCTACTCTTAAAATTTCCACTTTATCAAACTGATGCAGACGGTTTAGACCGCGAACATGCGCGCCATAACTACCTGCTTCACGACGAAAACATGGTGTATAAGCTGTTAGGGTTTTTGGAAGGTCACTTTCTTGTAATAAAACGTCTCTAAAAATATTAGTCGCCGGCACTTCTGCCGTTGGAATCAAATACAAGTCGTCTTCGCCTACATGATACATCTGCCCTTCTTTGTCTGGTAATTGACCGGTACCAAAACCGGACGCTTCATTTACCAAATGAGGCACTTGGATTTCGTTGTAACCTGCAGCTGTGTTTTTATCAAGGAAATAATTGATTAAGGCCCGTTGCAAACGAGCGCCCTTACCTTTATAAACTGGAAAACCCGCACCTGTTATTTTGTTTCCTAGCTCAAAATCTATAATATCATATTTTTTAGCTAGCTCCCAATGAGGGACGGCGTTCTCAAAAAGGACTGGAATAGCTCCTGCTCTAAAAATTTCTTCATTATCAGCTTCAGTAGTTCCAGTGGGCACAATAGCATTAGGAAGGTTAGGGATTTTATACAAAAGCTCTTGAAGCGATTCTGCAGCAGTATTTAGTTCTTCTGAAAGTGTTACTTTAGACTCTTTTAAATCGGTCGTTTTTTGCTTAAACTCATTGGCTTTTTGAGCTTGACCAGTTTTAAACAACTCACCTATTTCTTTAGAAAGCACATTCAATTCTGATGCAATCACATCCACTTTGGTCTGCAAGCCCCTTCGCAACTCATCGAGCTTTAAAACCGCATCGATTAGTGACGTGGCTTCTTTAGTTCGTTTACTTAGGCGCTCAATAACTTCTGCTTGGTGTTCTCTTATGTAAGATACTTGTAACATGCTATGTATTTTAAGTGGTAAATTTAAACATTTAGAATAAAACAAGAATTGGTTTTTACTCTAAATCGAATTAGTTTTTTGCAAGCAGGGCTATTTTGGCTAATGCAGCCTGTTGATCCTGTTCTAATTGTACTTTTAAGGCCAGCAGTCCCGAAAATTTAATTTCATCTCTAATCCGATCTAGAAACTGAATATTAAGGGCTGTTCCATACAGCGTTTGATTAAAATCAAAAAAGAAGACTTCTACAGAAATTTCATTGGCATCACTAACTGTAGGATTAGTACCAATGTTTAGCATTCCATAGACCAGCTGGGCATCAATGATCGATTGTACGAGATACACACCTTTTTTTGGAATGAGTTTATAGGATTCTTCTATTTGTAAATTAGCCGTCGGAAACTGAATGGTATTTCCCAGTCCTTTTCCTTTAACAACGGTTCCATTGAGCATAAAATTATAACCCAAAAATTGATTGGCAACTTTAATAGAGCCTTCTGCTAATGCGCTTCTTATTTTGGTAGAACTGACGGCCACATCCCCCACTTCTTGTGCTGTGATTTCGGTGACTTTGAATCCGTAGAAAGCACCAAACTCTTTAAGGTCTTTGATATTAGCAGTTCGGTTTCGTCCAAAATGATGGTCGTAGCCCACTATAATATGTTTTACATGCAGCTTATTGACCAACACATCTCGTACATACTCAAGAGAGGTCAATCTTGAAAAATCTTTTGTAAACGCTTTGATGACTAGATGATCAACGCCTAAATCCTGAATTAAATCTGCTTTTTCATCAATCGTATTAATGAGTTTTATGGAAGTGTCTTTTTGAACTACCATTCGAGGATGCGGAAAAAAGGTTAACACCAATGCTTGAAGCTGTTCGGCATGCGCAATAGCGACCAAGCGCTTGATTATTTTTTGATGCCCAAGATGCACACCATCAAATGTACCAATGGTGACAACAGAGTCTTTTATTTGATCGTAATCGGCAGCAGATTTAATTTTCAAAAGCTAGTTTTTGAATTGGAAAAATAAAGTACGAAGATAAAAAAAGTACGACATTTTAAGCGCAATCACTTTTGTTTTTTTTGAGAGTAAATTCTTTAGGATATTTATCATACCTATTAATTATTGAAATCTGTGAAACAAAAAAAGGAGCTCGAGAGCTCTTTTTTTATCACACACTAAACACTAATTTTTAAGTTTGATATAAATGGATAAATGTAACACCTTTTAAAGTTTAATATTAAGATAAACTCTCAAATATATAATCATCAAATAAAACTTCTGTTTTGCAATTAATTTAAATATAATTCAATAAAAAATCATTTTCATTGAACTATACAGTTCATTTTGGTGTTTAAATTGTAAATAATCAAATCTTTTATTTAAATTTGTTTTGAAATTTTACCAAAACAATGAACAAACATATAATTACACAAACCTTGACTTTAGTGTTAGCAATTTTCTCATCTGTTAACTGTTTTTCGCAGGAGCGTTCTTGCGGCATGGTTGAGCATATGGCTCAACAAATGCAGGACCCGGATTTCGCAAGAGAATATGAAAAAAACCAAGAAAAATTTAGAGAGGCTCTAGAAAAAAACCTGCGTACAAACGGATCCGTATATAATAGGTTAAATCCAATAATTATTCCAGTAGCTGTTCACTTTCCATCAGGGCAAGAATCAGACCGTGTTTGTTTAGAGGCATTGGCCCAAACTCAAATTGATATTTTAAACGCCGATTATTCCGCTACGAACTCCGATGCTAGCTTATGGAATTCCGCAAGTTCCAACTACCCTGGGGTGGTTCATGGCGCTGCTAATATTGAGTTTTGCATTGCCACCTTAAACCACCCGACAGATTTCGTAGGAAATCCAATTGATCCTGATCTAGTTGAAGGAGAACCCGCAGTCACTATTGGATACAATTTTGGTAACGGAGGTGATTCTGATTCTAATTGGTCAGGTTACATGAATTTTTTGGTTAAAAATGCTGGAGGCGGCATCTTAGGATATTCTCCACTTGGAGGGAGTATTGGTGCAGGGCAATCGGTTGTTATTTCTCCTAGTGCTTTTGGTTCAGGATCGGGCTGTACTGGGTATTCACCGGGGTCTCCTTACAACTTAGGGAGAACTGTAACGCACGAACTTGGGCATTTTTACAATCTTAACCATACCTTTTCAGGGTCTTGTAATACTGATGATGGCATTGCAGACACACCAAATATCTCACAACCTAACTATGGATGTTCAACTCCAGGCTCTATTTCAGGATGTGTAAGTGGAGAAAGTGCCTTAACAATGAGTTACATGGATTATGGAAATGACAGTTGCCTGTATATGTTTTCAGAAGGTCAAACAAATGTTGTAGACAGCTATATTTCTGGTGTATTACAAAGTCAATTTAAACCAAATACGGTAGCTTGTAACTCTACACAACAAGATTTTATTTTAACCTCTATAAATGGCCCCATTAGCAGCTGCCCTACCACAGCTGAAGATGCTGTTTTTGAATTCGACTACACAGCCCTTAGTGGATTTAGTCAAAGTGTAACGTTTTCAGCAACCGGCCAACCGGCGGGGTCTATAATTACTTTTACTCCAGCATCTCTTAATGCTTCTGGACCGTTTACAATGACAGTTGGTGGCATTGAAAACACCGATATAGGGACCTATGAAATTGTAGTTTTAGGCTCTAGCTCCTTTTTTATAGAACAAACTACTGAGGTCGTATTAAATAACAACTGTACATCTTTACAATGTACACCATTTGATTCTGAAGAAAATTTAGAATTAGTAATTCCAGACGGAACAGGCCCTAACGTTTATGGGGCGCAGTTACAAACAACTATTACTATTCCCGATTTAGGAGCTATAACTAGCTTGACTGTAAACGTGGATATAACCCATACTTACATCCAAGATGTAGTGGCTGTTTTATACCATCCTGATCTGACGACTAATGCCGTTTTATGGTTGCGAGATTGTTTGGATGAAGGAGCCTTTGACATTACTTTTAATGATAATGGAAGTGATATTGTTTGTGCTGACCCAACCACAGGGGTGTATGCTCCAAACGAAACTTTGAGTGTTTTTAATGGAATGGATTCTGCAGGAGACTGGTTACTTCTGGTTGTAGATGGCTACAATGGAGATACGGGTGTTGTTAATGACTGGTCTTTAGAGATCTGTTCAGAGCAACCTCTAAGCTCTCCAGAGTTAAATACAAACCTAGAGCAAGTTTTTGTATACCCAAATCCAAATAACGGAAGTTTTACTTTAGAGCTTAAATCAGATACTTCTAATAATGTTAGCATAGACATATACGACGTTAGAGGACGGAAGATTCACAAGCAAGCTTATACTAATAGCGGTAACTTTAAGCAAGTTATTGAGTTAGGAAATATTGAAAGTGGCTTGTACTTAATGACGGTTTCAGACGGTCAAAGAAAAACCACCAAACGTATTATTGTTAAATAACAACAGTACTTTATATTAAAAAAAGGAGCCATAGGCTCCTTTTTTTATGTGTTATTGTAGGTGTTCATTGCGTTTTTCACGCCAGCCATCACAAAGCTTTTAATAAACTCTGCACAGTGATCTAGTCGTTCTTTTAGTTTTTCCGACTCCTCTGTAGTCCATTCGCCAAGTACATAGTCAACTTGTCGTCCTTTGGAAAACGCATCACTAATCCCAAAGCGAAGTCTGTTATACTGACTTGTATTTAATTTATCTTGAATATCCTTAAGACCATTATGACCCCCGTCACTCCCCTTCATTTTAAGGCGCAAACTGCCAAAGGGTAAATTGAGATCATCTGTGATAACCAGTAAATTTTCTTGTGGAATGGCTTGTTTTTCAAGCCAGTACTTTACTGCTTTACCACTTAAATTCATATAGGTATTTGGCTTTAAGAGTGTAAAAACACGTCCCTTAAAACGAAATGTTGCTAAGTCGCCTAGCTTTTTGGTTTCGAAAACGGCACCGTTAAGAGCTGCAAACTGTTCCACTACCTTAAAACCTATGTTATGGCGAGTATTCGTATAGTCAGCGCCTATATTTCCCAACCCAATAATCAAGTATTTTTTTGACATCTCAACAGCGTTATTTGACTTGCTTTTATTTTTAAATATCCAATTAAACATACTGTAAAAATAAAAAAAGCATTCTGAATAACAGAATGCTTTTTAAAATAATGATTTAAATCAACGTTTATGCGTCTGCTGGAGCAGCAGCGCCTTCCGCTGGAGCAGCACCTTCTGCTGTTCCTTCTTCATCTTCTTCAAGTTCTTCTTCATCTATAGAAACTCTAGAACGTTTCACTTGACATACAACTGTATTGTCTGGGTGTAAAAACTTGTAGCTTTCATTTGCTAGCTCAGTGATATAAAGTTTACCTCCAATTTTTAGTGGTGTCACATCTGCCTCAATAAAATCTGGTAAGTTCGTTGGCAATGCTTTAACTCTAAGTTTACGTTTGTTTTTTCTTAAAGATCCCCCATTAGCAACCCCTAAAGATTTTCCAATAAAATGTACTGGAATATCCATAGCAATTTCTTTATCATCAAATAACTGATAAAAATCGACGTGTAAAATACGGTCTGTTACCGGGTGAAATTGAATATCTTGTAATACAGCATTCATAGTATCACTACCTAAAGCAATCACAACGGTGTGTGCATTGGGTGTATATACTAGTTTAGAGAATGCCAATTCTTCTGCTGAGAAATGTACTGGCTTGTCTCCTCCGTATATAACGCAAGGTACCTGTCCAGCATTACGTAAGGCTTTTGTTGATTTTTTGCCCACGCTTTCTCTTTTCGATCCATTAATTGTAATTGATTTCATGTGTGTATATTAATTATTTAGTTATTTACATTACAAATTTTGAGCTAATCGATTCATTGTTATGTACTTTTTTCATTACATCCGCAAATAAATCTGCACAACTCAAAACTCTAATTTTAGAAGATTTTTGTGTGACTGCAATAGAGTCCGTAGTAATCAGTTCTTCTAATTTAGAATTTTCAATACGCTCATAAGCATTGCCTGATAAAATAGGATGCGTACAAATTGCTCTTACACTCAAAGCGCCCCGTTCCATCATAAGATCGGCTGCTTTAGTAAGGGTTCCAGCAGTATCTACCATATCATCTACAAGCACCACGTTTTTTCCTGTAACATCTCCTATCAATTCCATATGAGAGATTACGTTGGCTTTGGCCCGTTGCTTGTAACATATTACCACATCACTTTCCAATGCTTTTGAATAGGCATAGGCTCTTTTTGACCCCCCCATATCTGGAGATGCAATTGTTAAATTATCTAAATTTAAACTCTGCAAATACGGTAAAAAGATAGTAGAGGCAAACATATGATCCACAGGTTTTTCGAAAAAACCTTGAATTTGATCGGCATGCAAGTCCATAGTAATGATGCGAGTGGCACCAGCTGTTTCTAGCATTTTAGCCACTAATTTTGCTGCGATTGGCACTCTTGGTTTGTCTTTTCGATCTTGTCTGGCCCAACCAAAGTAAGGGATCACGGCTGTAATATGTCTTGCTGAGGCACGTTTGGCCGCATCCAACATAAGCAGTAATTCCATTAAATTTTCTGGTCCAGGATTGGTAGAAGCAATCACAAAAATACGTGTACCTCGGATAGATTCCTCATAAGAGGGTTGAAACTCCCCATCGCTATACGTTGAAGTAATCACGTTCCCTAAATCGATGCCATAAGCGGCAGCGATATTTTTTCCAAGAACCATGGAATTGGTACAGGCAAAAATTTTGGGAGGTAAATTTACAGTCGACATGATAGTATTCTGTTTTTGAGTGCTTTAAAGTAATTTTTTAAGCGAGCTGCAAATTTATAACTTTATTTGAACTGTAAAAGGATATAAGTGACTATTTTTTATTAATAACAGAAATAATTTTATAGTTTTGCATTCCATTAAAATTGCTCAAGTGGTGGAATTGGTAGACACGTTGGATTCAAAATCCAATGTCGCAAGACGTGCGGGTTCGATTCCCGCCTTGAGTACAAATTATCCCCAAGACAGTTGTCTTGGCTTTTTTGTTTTTTTGTGAATTCGTTGACCCTATTTTGACAACACTAAAAGTGATGATAAATCAATAGGACTTACCCGCCTAGTTGATCTATAAGTGCACTAAGGTTTTCCGTAGTTCCATAATCCACAGTAACTGTGAAGTTATCATCCCCAAGAACATCAACATCAAGAGTACCAAACTTAAGATAATTATCATCATCTACACCAATAGCTAGAATGGTTGCATTTAGTCCAACAGGGATGCTTCCGTCATAGGTCTTCACCCCTAATCCATCATCTGTTGGGGATGAAATACTGATGACTGAAGGAAAATCGTTGATAAACATCCAAATCATATAATTTGATGGGGTTGTATTGTTTTCAACATACACTGAAAATTGAGTCCCATCTTCTCCCGCCATTTCATATAAAACATCACAATTTGACAACCCAAGATCTATACCATAAAAATTCATAAACCCTTCATTTAACCAAAATTCGTTGTTATTTCCTTGAGTCCAATTTATTTGTTCTATTCCGTTAATTGTGTTCGTTTCTCCAACAAACAAACTCATTCCACTTTCAAATCCAGTTATATCTGTGAGAATTGGCAGTTGTGAGTTAATAGACCCCGGATTTATAGTTAATGGATTATTGTTATTGTCTGTAGCGGCTAAATTAAAACTTCCTCCAGTAACAAGGAGTTGACCATTTGAGAGTGTTTGAATATTGTTCTTCATCATTTCTGCTAAACTTAAATACTCGTCTAAAAGGATAACAATCCCTGAAGTCACAGCATTTCCGGCTGAATCAGTGAATGAATTTGCAGCAAAATCAATAATTGTTCCCCCTTGACCAATTATCGTAGATGGTATTGTTTGATCGCTTATATCAAACGTTTGTGATTCTGATTTCAAGTCTTGAATAAGACTTGAAACATCGCTAAAAACAGAAGCATTGGGGGCTGAGGCTTCCCCGATGACACCTCCGATAGTTTCGTTATCACAAGATAGAAACATCAATACAGCTAAAAAGAAAAAATTGGATTTCATAATATTCGTTTTTGTCATTTAGTTATGCCGCAATATAGTTATTAAAAACCCATTGCAAACTTAAATCAAAAAAGAGATAAATCACTGTTACATGATTTATCCCTTTTTTGATTTATTAATTCACCCTATAAAACTTGGTTTTCACACAAGTCAGAGTTAACTATTACTACTGTGTATTAGTTTTTAATTAATTTCATGCTTTGAGTTCCTTCTGTTGTAGTAACTCTAGCGATGTAAATTCCTGTTGCTAATCCTTGAGCAGAAACCGCAATAGAAGAACTGTTGTTCTTCTGAGAAACGACTCTTTTACCAACAATATTGTATACATCAACAGATGTAATTACTGTGTTAGCAGTTTTAAAGTTCCAATTTGAACTAGATGGATTAGGGTATATACTAACATTTGTGATGTTGTTATAATTTACACTAAGTGTAGCTCCTATTGCAATATCATCAAATAAATAAGTGTCTGAGAGACCTCCACCGACATCACCGAAATCTGTGAATAGAACCATTTTTCCATAGCTACCAAGTCCAGCGCCAAAGTCTAAAGATACGTCAGTCCACTCTGTTCCTGTGATAGAAAATTGAACTTCTGTGTCTCCTGTGGTACCTTGTTCAAATTTTACAGCATGGTTACCACTACCTGTTCCGTTTACAGCTTTAATTCTGAATGTAATAGTGTTGTTGTCGTCATCTGACAAATCAAGGCTTTCAGCAAAGCTGATTTGTGCATTGTCCCATTGTCCACCATTTCCAACAACTTGTAGGACATCATTTCCATTGTCTTGAACAATAGAAACAACGGCTCCGTCAGCACCTGTCATTAGTTGATTATCACTGCTAAAATCGAAAGGCAAGCTTGGCAAATCTGGTGTGCCAGTTAAATGAGTTGCTCCAGAAATATCATCAAATAAATAAGTATCTGAAAGACCTCCACCGACATCACCGAAATCTGTGAATAGAACCATTCGTCCATAGTTACCAAGTCCAGCACCAAAGTCTAAAGATACGTCAGTCCATTCAGTTCCTGTGATAGAAAATTGAACTTCTGTGTCTCCAGTAGTCCCTTGTTCAAATTTTAAAGCATGGTTACCACTACCTGTTCCGTTTACAGCTTTAATTCTGAATGTAATAGTGTTGTTGTCGTCGTCAGATAAATCTAAATTATCTTGAAAATTTATTTGTGCGTTATCCCATTGTCCACCATTACCAACTACCTGTAGGACATCATTTCCGTTGTCTTGTACAATAGTAACAACTGCTCCGTCAGCACCTGTCATTAACTGGTCGTCACTACTAAAGTCAAATGGTAAATTTGGTAACACAGGAGTGCTGTGAAACGCACCATCAATATCATCAAATAAATAAGTGTCTGAAAGACCTCCACCGACATCACCGAAATCTGTGAATAGAACCATTCGTCCATAGCTACCAAGTCCAGCGCCAAAGTCTAAAGATACATCAGTCCACTCTGTTCCTGTGATAGAAAATTGAACTTCTGTGTCTCCTGTGGTACCTTGTTCAAATTTTAAAGCATGGTTACCACTACCGGTTCCGTTTACAGCTTTAATTCTGAATGTGATAGTATTGTTGTCGTCATCTGACAAATCAATATTTTCCGAAAAGTTGATTTGTGCATTGTCCCATTGTCCACCATTACCTACAACTTGTAAGACATCATTTCCGTTGTCTTGAACAATAGATACAACTGCTCCGTCAGCACCTGTCATTAGCTGACCAGAGTCGCTAAAATCAAAAGGCAATGTTTGTGCATATCCAAAACTTAATGTTAGAATAGCAATTAAAAAAGTAATTTTTTTCTTCATAATGTTTGTTTTTAGTTAATGATTAGATGTACAATAAATAACATGAGTCGTAATAATCAAAAATCAAATATTATACTTAGGCAAAGTACTAAGTGATTTTTGATTTGTATAAAATTTATCCCATACAAAAAACATACAAAAAACACAAAGCATAAACAAAGGCTGTATTTTAAATATTACGAAGAGATTGTCGTGAAAATCAAGTTTCTTAGAAGATGTTTTTATTTACTTATCGGCCCTTAAATTGCTGATATCGTATTTTTGTATGGCATATGTTGTGGTAACTTAACTATTTTAATGCAATAATTATGAGATTAAAAATTTATCAATAAAATAATTACGTCAATTATCAGCAATTACTTAGCACTGATAATGTTGTTTTTAAACAATGCTATAGAATCATTGTTATTGGTCACCATGTAAATTTTTTCATTTTTAGCTGTCCTAAATGGCGTTATAAAACGACTGTCTGATGGGCTGAAAATTCCGCTAGAGTTTGGAGGCAAGAACTTGAAATTGTTTGCACCATCGCCAAGAAATATAGCACCATACCCTGCATCATAACGCACCGTTTCTACTTCAACTCCGTAATGATTTCCAATAACAAAAAGATCCTTGAATCCATCATTATTAAAATCCTCTACTACAGTACACTTAATAGGACTAATTTGTGCTTCTATAGGAAGTGGCCTAGAATTTAGCACTCCATTGTCATTGATTAAAATAACACTCTTAAAACTACTTATTTCATACACTACGGCGTTTTCCACAGTCTCCTTAGGTAAGATATCGATCAGTTTGGAGGAAGCAAAACTGTGAAAATCTTTAAATTTCTCTCCAACATAAGGCATTTGTTGCGTTGTACACTCTTTTCCTCTCATTGGAACATAATCGTCTTTATAAAATTTAGCCAACACAACATCATTGGTCCCATTTCCATCAAAATCATTAGTGTATACTTTAAAAGGATGCTCTTTTGTCGCCTTAAACTTATTATTCTTTCCTAGGTTTCCAAGTATGTAATCGTCGTCTCCGTCATTGTCAGTATCACTAACAGTGATAGACCACCAGAAACCCCTAGTCGTGTCACTGAGACCAAATCCTTTTGAGTTTTTAATAAAAGACCCATTGGTGTTTTCAAGAACAGTGATTTCCATCCATTCTCCAACGACTAATAAATCCTCATCACCATCTTGATCTATATCAGAAAAAACAGCGTCAGTCACCATTCCAATCTGTTTTAAATCTGGAGCTAAGGTGTTTTGTGCTTCCTTAAATATCCCGTTTTCATTTAACAACAAATAGCTTGAGGCAGGGAACGTGTATTTTCCAGCGATTAGTCGGGTTCCAACGAATAAATCTAAATCTCCATCTTTATCAATATCGGAGGCTTTCACTGCTTGAGAGCTTTCAAAAATATTGGGGAGCGCTTTCGTGTTTTTGATAAAATTACCATAACCATCATTTATATAAATTCGATCTTTTAATAAACGGTCACCACTTTTAAATTCACTTCCTCCACTTGCAACATATAAGTCTGTATCTCCATCCATATCAACATCAAAAAAAAGGGCTCCTAAATCTTCGGATAGCCTATCTATCTCCCAAGGGGTTGAATTGCTTTTTTGGAACACCCCTTTTTTTGTTTGAAGATATAAGACCCCGGCTTGATTCGCTGCACCCCCAATGAAGATATCATCTAAGCCATCATTATTCACATCTGAAGTAGCGGAAAATGGACCATTATTAGATAGTTTATGAGGCAGTAACACCTCTTCAGAAAAGTCATCAAACTCGTTTTCTACATGTGTAAAATTAAGTCCAATGTCTTGGGCGTTTATGTTAGTGAATAATGTTTTGGAATTTGGATCTTTAGCCTTTGGAGTTTTTGCTTTTGCGTGTTTAGCCGTTAGTGTTTTATTGACCTTTAGGTTGCGATATACTTGCACTTTACGATCTGGCCATATTACTTTTAAACTATCTACTGTTTTTTCTTTTCCTAAACCAAAAAATAAATTTGGTTCTTTTGAAGAAAAATAGCCTCTTGTAACCGAGTTTTCGGCTAACTGAATTTTATCTTTATTATAAACAATCACTTTGGCTCCGTAGCCAAATGTGTTTTTAGCCGAACCTTCAAATTCAATTTTTAAATAGTTTCCATTGGAGTTGTTTTTATAAATTGATGCTTCAGAGCCCATATTATTTGTAACAATGTCTAAATCACCATCATTATCCAAATCTGCATAAGATAATCCGTGGGAGAAACTTGGGAGGTCAAATCCCCATTCTTTAGTCACATTTTCAAATTCATATCCATTTATATTTTTATAAATATAATTTGATAATGGATTTGATGGAGCCAGTTTTGACATTTTATAAAAATCCTTTGAATCGGTTTTTAACTCTTCATATAATCCTGTTAAAAAATCATTATTTCTAACATCTTTTTTAACTCCATTACTTATTATGATATCTTTATAACCATCATTATTTAAATCCGCAAGCAAACCTGCCCAACTCCAATCGGTCTTTGCAATACCAGCTATATTTGCAATATCTGAAAATGAACCAGAACCATTATTTAACTGTAAAGTATTAAACATATATTGGTGATGATCTCCTTTGTCTATCATTTCTTTAAACTCTTGGGCGTTCATAGACCTCATGTTGGTTTTAGATCGATAGTGATCTTCTGATGCCATGTCTAAAGTCAGTAAATCAATAGAACCATCATTATTAATATCTCCAGTATCAGTACCCATACTAAACCTAGAAATATGTTTAATTTTATCTAGAATAACATTTTCAAAAGTACCATCCCCGTTGTTGTAATACATAAAATCAGGCTCATCATAATCGTTAGAAACATATAAATCAGTCCAACCATCGTTATTTAAGTCTGAAGCACTAACGCTTAAACCATAGGTAAATCCGTCGGCTAGCCCTATGTCTTTGGAAACCTCTTTAAAAGTCCCTCCTTCATTTTTGTATAGTTTATCTTTATATAACTGATATCTTTCTTTTGGGATATTTTTATATCTTTTAAATAATCTGGAATCTGGAATCTGGTTCACTAAATACATATCCAAATCACCATCGTTATCCATGTCAAAGAAAACAGCTTGAGACGAAAAACCTTTGTCTGCAAGTCCATATTTTATTCCGGATTCAGTAAAGGTTAAATCCTTATTATTAATAAATAATTGATTTTTTCTATCCGTTGGATTCATAGACTCCCCATTTCTGCAAACATAAATATCTAAATATCCGTCAGCATTAACATCAGCCATAGTAACTCCCCAAGTCCAGCCCGAGCTTCTACTAATTTTTGATGTTTCTGAAATATCTTGAAATTTTAACCCACCTTTGTTCAAATACAACTTATCCTTTACTTGGTTACCTCCAAAATAGATGTCAGGAAGGCCGTCATTATTAAGATCTCCAATTGCAACACCTGAGCCACTATATATTTGATTGTAGTATATATGATTAATCGTTTCTGATTCGGTTATAGCGTTATTAAAAGTAATGCCTGTTTGTTGTGATGGTAATAGTTCCAAACCTCCAATTAGTTCTTTGGGATTAGAGTCCCTTTGTGAAGTCGTACAAGAGTTTAATATTGCAAAGGAGACTATCAGTCTTAAAAGGCTTTTTACTTTAAATTTCATACTTTAAATTATTTAAACGAATGAGATGTTAGTGTAATCAGTAAATCGATTTGTTAATACCTCAAAAATATTATTTTCTAAAATAGAATCAAAATATAATAAGATAAAAGGGGTTGCTTAAAGTGATCGCAATCATAAATAGTGATTTACCAAAATTTAATTCCATTCATCATGCGACTCCACCCCTATTGAAGTCATAAAAAATGTCAACTGCTATAATATAGCTTTCTTGAATTTTTTATTTCTACAATTCACTTAATGTCATTTACCGAACTCTCTTACAAGAAGTAAATTGACATGCCTGTAAATCAGTAAAAATTACTGTTTTAGCAGTTTTAATATTTTAGATCCTTTGGCTGTTTTAATTTGCGCAAAATAAAGTCCTGAAACCATATCATTCACATAAATAACGGCCTCACTACTTTGTGGCTCTAAGGTCATTATATTTTTCCCTAAATAATCATACAACTGAATAGATATAATTTCTTGACTGTTGGTGGTTGTAATTGTCCACTGATCTTGTGTTGGATTTGGATATAGTTTAAAGAGGCTTTGATCCACAGTATTAACGTTCATCGTACTACAATTTTCACTAACATCATAAGAAAAATATTTAGTAACTGCTAACCCTCCGGCAAAAGCAAATTTACACCCATAACTCACCGTTCCATTTAGATTAGCCAGGGTAACTTCAAAAGTAGTCCCTGATATTAAATTCATTTGTGTTTCCTGAAAAGGCGCTTCTTTCCATAAATAAGCAACAACCCCATCTTTGTTATCAAGGAGCTCAAATCTAAACGTCACATCGGTACCACTGGCTAAGGTTTCAAAGTCGTAGTTATAACCTACTTCAAAAGCGCCTTGCTGTGCTTCATAGGAAGTTCCAGAGCACATGGTGCTAGAATCAGTGGTTGTAGTTCCTGAGAGTGAAATGGCATTATTAGAAGCAGCATTTCCTGATAAATCTATAGCGGTTACCTCAAAGTTATAGGTTGTTGAAGGTGTCAATTGATTGACTACAAATGACGTTGGACTTCCTGCTGTTCCAGAAATTGTTTTAGAAATTCCGTTATAATTGACACTATAAGCTATGACTCCAGAAGCGTCATTTGCATTGACCAAGAGTTCAACTGTAAAGGCTGTACTGGTTACAACTGAGGCTGTAAATGCATCGGGCGCCAAAACATCATTGGTGGTTGTTGAGCAATCGGCACCCACCTCATACTGAACGTATTCTGTGTTAGATAAGCCACCTTCGAAAGCAAACTTACAACGATAACTAAGGAGCTCTCCGTCTGATAGATTTGTTAATGTTTTATTCCATATTTGACCAGACACAAAATTTAAATCATATTCAGTAAAGGGGTTTTCTTTTTGTAAAAAAGCCACAAGACCTGGTTTGTCTGTATCATATAGTTCGTACGTAATGACCACATCCCTATTGGTTGGTGTTCCGCCAGCGAGTGTTTCATAAGTGATTATATATCCCACCGAAAAACTGCCTTCAGAAGCCATATTTGAACCGGTAATACAAGTAGCCTGCCCATGAGTTAAATCCGCTTGAAAAAAAGATATAGTGAAACATAGGGCTAAAAATAATTGTCTTTTCATTTATTTGATTTTAATACTAGTTGGTGGTTAAAACCCCTATTACATTTAAAAGTTAAATAACAGTTCTAGGTGTGATGCAATATATTACATACTTAGTCAAAGACTCATAATAGCACCAATACAAAAACAATACAACTCCAAAATGATAAACAGTCGTGGCTTTTAAGGGACTTATGGAAAAGGTCTACAGTACTAGTAAGTTGTATTTTTTAAACAAAAAAGCCTTTCCAAAATGGAAAGGCTTTTTTATATCTCTAAATCTAGCTTATAACTTAGGGTTCGGTCCATACTTATTGTCTCCTTCTTCACTATCTTTTAATAATAAAACAAGGATCCAAATAGCTCCAATAAGTGGAATAAAGATAATTAAGTACATCCAACCACTTTTACCAACATCGTGGAGTCTTCTAACTACAACAGCTAGGCTAGGAATAAACATCGCTAACGCATGCAGACAATAAATAGGTCCATATCCAAAACCAAACGTAATTCCTAACAAATTATCTAATATCATTGCTGCAAAAATAAAAAGCAAATTAAATAATGAAAACATCCAATACTCTTTTCTTCTAGCACGGCCGTTAAAATCCGTATACTGACGAAGCACTTTTAAATACCAGCATAAATAAGGTCTAAATGAAATTTGATTATTTGAAAAAGAGATGAAAGCACCACAGCTTATCTAACATCTATACGAATCTAGTCTGCTAATACACTAAAAAGTAAAAGAACCTAAAAAAATTGTTTAGTATATTTATAAAAAACTAGAACCCATGAAAAAAACTCTAATCGCACTCCTGCTGCTTGTAAATGGACTAACAGCCCAACAATCAATACAACAAGACATCCTAGAAATTGAAGGCAAACTCATTGAATGGCGCCGTGATTTTCATCAAAATCCAGAACTATCAAATCGAGAGTTTAAAACGGCTGAAAAAATTGCTAAGCACTTAACAGACATTGGCCTACAAGTAGAAACCAATATTGCTAAAACTGGTGTCGTCGCTATTTTAGAAGGGGATCAGCCAGGAAAAGTAATTGCAATTAGAGCAGACATAGACGGTCTCCCTGTTACTGAACGTAACGACTTAGATTTTAAATCTGAAGTGAAAACAACCTTTTTGAATACAGAAACAGGCGTTATGCATGCCTGTGGTCATGATACACACATCGCTATTTTAATGGCAACCGCAGAAGTGTTGTCAAAACACAAAGATAAAATAAAAGGGCGTATTAAATTCATCTTTCAGCCGGCGGAGGAAGGCCCTCCCCCAGGGGAAGAAGGGGGTGCAAAACTCATGATCAAAGAAGGCGTTCTAGAAAATCCGAAAGTAGATGCAATATTTGGACTGCACATCAACTCACAAACTCCCGTAGGAACTATTAAATATAAAACCGGTGGGATTATGGCGTCAGTAGAGCGCTTTGTCATCAATGTAAGAGGAAAGCAAACCCACGGCTCCCAACCCTGGTCGGGAGTAGATCCAATTTTAATTTCGGCAAAGATTATTGATGGGCTTCAAACCATTATTAGTCGTGAAGCTGAACTTACGAATGAGGCGGCTGTGATTACGGTTGGAAAAATCACTTCAGGAACAAGGTTTAATATCATTCCTGAGTCTTCAGAAATGATCGGGACTGTCAGAACCTTAGATCCTAAAATGCGAGAAATGATTGAAACGCGCATGAAAGAAATGGTCGAAGGGATTGCAAAAGCCTATGGTGGAGAAGCTTCAATTATATTTCAAAATAATACTTCAATTACCTATAACGATGAAGAACTGACAGCACGAATACTACCATCACTGCAAACGGTCGCCGGAGAAGAAAACGTCATTATTATGAAAGCAACCACTGGAGGTGAAGACTTTTCGTTTTTTCAAGAAAAAGTTCCTGGCGTGTACTTCTTCTTAGGAGGTATGACTGCTGGGAATTCCGAATCATTTCCCCACCATACTCCAGATTTTATGATTGACGAAAGTGGACTATTATTAGGAGTTAAAGCGTTTACACAAATCTCAATAGACTATTTAAACCAATAACAGAAGTTAATGCTAAAGTAGTTTTTTTGTAAAATAATTGTTAGCTACGACTTAGTTGACCACTAACTTTTTTGATGTTACATGAGTACCTTGCGTCAAATTTACAAAATAAATACCTGCATGTAAACTAGAAATATTAAGCTGTGAGTGTACACGGACAGAACGCAACACTTGTTTGCCTAACATATCATAAATAGCGACTTCTAAAACTTCGTTTGAGGGTGAAGAAAAGTTGACAATGCTATTCGCTGGATTCGGATACATTTTTACAAAGTTGATAGCATAGTCGTCAAAACCTGCTGTTTGATTTCCAAATGAAATCTGATCGAAATACGAAACATGATCTTGAAAACGTGAATCATCAAAGTCAGGAATCACTACAAATCTGTTAAACGTATTTCCAATTTCAGAACTAAAATCAAAGGACATCTGTTCCCAGTCTCCGTTAGTAAGCGTATTTGAAATTTTGATTTCTTTATAAATCCCTCCAGGCCCTTCAAATTTAAGACCGACATCTGATACTTTAGACTTGCGGACCATAATTGTTACCATACTATTAGCCTCTGTAAAGGTAAAAGACCCAATATTATCTGTATAGGTAAGCGCCCAAGGATCTCCGGCAGTTGTAGAGGTAAACTTAGCAACCGTTGAAGAGTTATTAGCGCCACCAGTATTGGGATTAGCAACCATTTCAAGAGGAGGATCCGTGTAGTTGTTATCGGTAGTCCATACCCAATTAGCTCCAAATCCAGTAGACTCAAAATCAATATCTTCAAGGTAATAATCTTCCAGTGTGTTATTTACATTAAAGGAAATCTGATCAAAATATATGGTCTTATTTTCAGCACGCTCAATAAAATCTGGGATGACAACCATTCGGTCGTATGTATTACCGACTGATGTTCCAAAATTAAAAATCAATTCTTCCCAATCTCCATTCGTTATAGAATTAGTAACTTCAACAATTGTAGAAAATGCTGGATTTGTTGAATCTTCAAATTTTAGGGCCACAACACTAGAAACTGATTTTAAGACCATCATTTTAACAAGGCTATTATTAGCGCTAAAAGTAAAAGCGCCCATATCATCCGTAAAAGTTAATGCATAGGACTGTCCATTAGCAGTCGCTATGAATTTCGCAGCAGTAGCAGTCGTATTAACTGTTGTTGTATTTGGATTGGCTACAAATTCTAAAGCAGGATTATTCCCATTTTGATCTACAACCCAGTTCCAATCAGTACCAGCAGCTTCAAAGTCTACATTGGTTTGAGAGAAACTCGAAAAAGTGATTACAATAAGTAATAAAAAAGTAATATTTTTCATGTGTATAAGTTATTATTAACAATGTTGTAATATTAGTAAGAATAGTAGTCACATCATAAATATGGCACACAACAAAAAACATACAATTACAATTATAATCAATAAAATCTATTAAATTAACAAATTAATAGATTAAAATCCTACAACCGAAAACGATATCGATTGACAACTGAATCAATGAAATATAATAATTGTAGTGCTGATGTATTGGTGTAAGACAAAAATGTTGTGCTACTGATAAAAATAAAAAAAAACCAAAACTGAGTATTCAAACTTAATTTCATAAATTTACGAACATCCATTAAAACAAATCTAAAATGAGTAAATCCTATTATGACCCTTCAGACCTAAAGAAATTTGGAAACATTACTGAATGGAATGAAGAACTCGGAGAGAAGTTTTTTGACTATTACGGAAAAGTATTTGAGGAAGGTGCCTTAACAGCACGCGAAAAATCACTTATTGCTCTTGCCGTATCCCATGTCGTAAAGTGTCCATACTGTATAGACGCTTATACACAAGACGGCTTGCAACGAGGAATCACAAAAGAAGAAATGATGGAGGCAGTCCATGCAGGAGCAGCGATTGAAAGCGGAGCTACTCTAGTTCATAGTGTGCAAATGATGAATAAATACAAAAAATTATCCATGTAACCGATGCTTCTAAAATCCCTCAAAAAACAAAAAAACGAACTTGCTAATTCCCAAAGGCAATTAGAACTGCTTTCAAATGGAGTATTTGAAACTGGTGAACTCCCAAAGTTTAGTGCTCAACTAGCATCTTTAAAGCAATTTCCATTAAAACCAAAAACATTAGAAATCCTACAAATTAACATTGGATATATGTGTAACCAGGTTTGCGCACACTGCCATGTTGATGCAGGCCCCGACCGAAAGGAAATCATGACCCGTGAAACCATGCAGCAATGTTTGGATGTGATCAAAAAAACAGGAGCTCACACTCTAGACCTCACAGGCGGGGCTCCGGAAATGAATCCAGAATTTAGATGGTTTGTTGAAGAGGCCACCAAAATTGGTGTTAAGGATTTTATTGTTCGATCTAATTTGACCATCATAACCGCCAATAAAAAATACTATGATTTGCCAGACTTTTTCAAAAAACATAACATCCATGTGATATCTTCCATGCCACATTGGACAAAAGGTAAAACAGATAAGCAAAGAGGAGATGGGGTCTTTAACGCCTCCATAAAGGCGCTAAAAATGCTAAATGCTGTTGGTTATGGTATGCCGGGATCAGAGTTGAAACTAGATTTGGTTTATAATCCATCGGGGGCTTTTTTACCAGGTGATCAGGCCGCTTTAGAATCCGATTTTAAAAAAGCACTTTTATCAGACTTTAGTATTCAATTTCATGAGTTATTTTCGATTACAAACTTACCAATAAGCCGTTTTTTAGATTACCTTATAGCTTCTGAAAATTATGAGGATTACATGTACAGTCTTGTAGAAGCGTTTAACCCTGAAGCGGTAGGAAATGTGATGTGTACAAACACCCTATCAGTGAGTTGGGATGGCTGGCTATATGACTGCGATTTTAATCAAATGTTGGAATTAAAAGTTGATAGTACTGTGCAACACATTAGCGAGTTTGATAAAGATGCTTTAGAAAATCGTACTATCTGTATCTCTCAACATTGCTATGGCTGTACCGCAGGTGCAGGAAGTAGCTGCCAAGGAACAGTGACCTGATAAAATGAAAAAACTAATTATTATATGCATCTATATACTGAGTACTAGTGTGTTCTCTCAATCTACTATTAAAACAGTTTTAGACAACTACAACGACGGGGCTGTTCCTTACATAAAAGTTGAAGCTCTAAAAAAGAACATAAATAAAGTAGTGATTTTAGATGCCAGAGAAAAAGAGGAATACGAGATTAGCCACCTAAAAGGTGCCTTCCATATTGGGTTTAAGAACTTTAATTTATTAGCTTTAGATAAGCTTACCGAAAATTCATTGAACGAACTAGATCAACAAATTATTGTTTATTGCTCCATTGGAGTGCGATCTGAAATTATAGGCAAAAAACTAATGAGCCATGGCTATACAAACGTTTACAATCTATATGGAGGCTTGTTTGAATGGGTAAACAAAGGTGGAGATATCTATAAAAAAGGCCAAACAACCCAAAAAGTACATGCCTATTCAAAAAAATGGGGGCGCTACTTAACAAAAGGAATTAAAGTATATGAATAAAAACTTAATCATTGTTTTTGTCAGAACTCCAGAGATAGGAAAAGTAAAAACACGACTTGCTAAATCTATTGGAGACCAGTCTGCTTTAACTATTTACAAACTATTACTAAAGCACACCGCGGCTGTGCTTCATGATTTGAGTTTTAGTAAGGTCGTTTACTATTCTGAAATAGTGAGAGAAAACGACTATTGGGATGCTACTATTTTCCAAAAAAAAGTTCAAAAAGGATCAGATTTAGGAGAACGTATGCAAAACGCTTTTGAAACGGAGTTTAAAGAAGGCTATGAAAAGATCTTAATTATTGGGAGTGATTTATTTGATCTAAAACCAACGCACATAACTACTGCCTTTGAAGCACTAGAAACACATGACATTACCATTGGTCCCTCATTAGACGGCGGCTATTATTTACTAGGAATGAAAGAACTTTATCACACATTATTTAAAAACAAAAAATGGGGTACAGATTCTGTATTAGAACATACTTTAAAGGATTTAAAACAACAAAATATTAAACTTTTGGAAGCCTTAAACGACATTGACATATTCGAAGATCTACAACAACAACCTGAATTATTAAAAAAGATATAAGACTATGATGAACCTAATTGAAGAAACAACTGATTATCTTAAAGAGAAAGGTTTTAAGTCTCCCGAAATTGGGATCATACTTGGAACTGGACTAGGCCAGTTAATAGACCATATGGAAGTGCTTAAGGAAGTGAGCTATAATCACATTCCAAACTTCCCAACGGCGACTGTTGAGTTTCATAAAGGCAAGTTAGTTTACGGAATCTTGGAAGGAAAAAAAGTAATCGTTATGCAAGGGCGTTTTCATATCTATGAAGGCTACTCCCTACAAGACGTTACCTATCCGGTACGAATTATGAAGCAGTTGGGCATTTCTACTTTACTAGTTTCTAATGCTTCAGGGGCGTTAAACCTTAATTACAAAAAGGGAGACTTAATGCTAATTGATGACCACATAAACTTGCAAGGGGGGTCTCCTTTAGCTTTTAAAGGCGTTGAGCAATTAGGGGAACGCTTTGTTGACATGAGTGCACCCTATAATCAAAAAATAAACACACTGTTTGAAACTATTGCTGCCACTCATAATATAAAACTCCATAAAGGCGTTTACATTAGTGTAGTGGGGCCTCAATTAGAAACACGTGCAGAATATAAAATGCTAAAACTATTGGGCGCTGACGCCGTTGGAATGAGCACTGTGCCAGAAATAATAGTTGCAAACCATCTTAAATTAAAAGTAGCGGCAGTTTCTGTTTTAACCGACGAATGTGACCCTGAGAACCTAAAGTCAGTGAACATTTCCGAAATTATAGAAATCGCTTCAAAAGCGGAACCCAAAATGATTATATTATTTAAAGACGTAATAAAAAAACTATAAATGAGCTATTTAGACACCACCCACGACGTTTATAAAAAAGCAGCCCTAAGTCCTGATATTGGGCTCTGCTGCACCACTAATCCTATTTGGGAACTCCCCGGATTAAAAATCCCAAAAATTATGCAAGAAATGAACTATGGATGTGGGAGTACTGTGCATGCACGTGACCTAACCAATAATCCTAAAACCTTATATGTAGGGGTTGGAGGCGGTATGGAATTATTACAGTTCGCCTATTTTAGTCGTCAAAAGGAGGGCGTTATTGGCGTAGATGTGGTAGATGAAATGCTAGAGGCCTCAAAGAAAAATTTCATTGAAGCAGAGCTGCAGAACCCCTGGTTTAGTAAAGAGTTTGTAAGTCTAAAAAAAGGGGACGCTCTTAACTTGCCTGTAGAGGATAACAGTATAGATGTGGCAGCACAAAACTGCTTGTTTAATATTTTTAAAATTGAAGACCTCAAAAAAGCAATTTCGGAAATGTACCGCGTCCTAAAACCTCATGGTAAATTAGTAATGAGTGACCCCACTTGTGAACAACCTATGAATCAATCTTTAAGAGAAGATGAGCGCCTTCGAGCCTTATGCTTGAGTGGAAGTATTCCGATAGCTGATTATGTAAAAATGCTAACCGATGCTGGGTTTGGAACCATTGAAATCAGAGCTCGAAAGCCCTATAGAATTTTGGATCCACTGCATTACAATACAAAGGAAATTATATATATAGAATCTATTGAGGTAGCTGCAATTAAAGACCCCATGCCTGCGGATGGCCCTTGTGTGTTTACCGGAAAGGCTGCTATTTTTCATGGCAAAGAAGATTATCTTGATGACAAAGCGGGACACATCTTATTAAAAAATCAACCGTTGGCTATTTGCGATAAAACAGCCGCAGCGTTATCTAATTTAAATCGTAATGATATTTACATCAGCGAATCAACTTTTCACTATGATGGTGGTGGTTGCTGTTAAACAACAAACAATGATCCGTATCTTAAGTTTATACCTGATAATTACTTCCTGGACTGGAAACTCTCAGCCAGCAGACCACAGCCCATGGACTGAAATTTTACAAACATATGTTTCCGACAAAGGAGAGGTGAACTACAAAGAGTTGCGAAACAACAAATCTGTTCTTGAAAATTACCTAGAAAAATTAGCTGCTAACCCTCCTAATGACAAATGGGACACAGACACTCAAAAAGCCTATTGGATCAATACCTATAATGCCTGCACAATTCAACTCATACTTGAAAACTACCCAATAAAAAGCATTAAGAATATAAGAAGACCATGGAATCAAAACTTTATTAAAATTGGTGAAAAGACTCTATCTCTCAATACAATTGAACATAAAATCTTAAGACCTATGGGAGATCCGAGGGTACATTTTGCAATTGTATGTGCATCGGAATCCTGTCCAAGGCTTTTAAATTATGCATATGAGTCCAAAACGTTACAGCAACAGCTAGAAAAAGTGACAAAACAATTTATAAATGATTCTTCAAAAAACAGTATAAATCGGTCTCAGTTGAAAATCTCAAGAATTTTTAAATGGTTTGAATCTGATTTTCCAAAAAAAGAGGCCTTTATTACCTTTTTAAATATCTACAGTAATATCAAGATCTCAGCAGAAGCAGAAATCGACTATCTTAACTACAGCTGGAAACTTAATGAATAGCATCTCTGTCGTAATACCAGTTTATAACGAAGCTAAAATACTTCACATATTTTTGATGTATTTACAAGAAATGAATTCAAAAAACATCATGGAGTTTTTGGTGGTAGATGGCCAAAGCACTGATGACTCTAAAGCAATTGTGTTAGAGTTTTCAAAAAAATACACAAAATTTAAAGGAATAGACAGTCCAAAAGGCCGCGCCGTGCAAATGAATACAGCGGCCGCACAAGCAAAAGGAACAATTTTGTATTTTTTGCATGCTGACTCCTTACCTCCTAAAGAATTTGATGCACACATTTTAAAAGCTGTGGGTAATGGCTCCAAATCAGGATGTTTTAAAATGAAATTCGATAGCTCACACTGGGGACTTAAAATTGCAGGGTGGCTTACACAGTTTAACTGGAGGTCATGTCGAGGAGGGGATCAAAGTTTATTCATTGAAAAAAATCTATTTAAACAAATTGGAGGCTATGATGAGAGATTTTTAGTTTATGAAGACAATGACCTGATTTACAAACTTTATAAACACTCAAATTTTAAAGTGATTCAACACTGGATCAAGTCCTCACCAAGACGATTCGAGACAAATGGGGTTTGGAAATTACAACTTCATTTTAGCATTATACATTTGAAAAAATATTTCGGAGCTACTCCAGAAAACTTAGAGCGCTATTATTTAAAACATATTAAGTAACTTTGATAAACCTTAAATCCTAAAAAATGTCTACTAAAAAACCCCCAAGTCTTTTAAAGTGGAGTCTAAAATACTCCTTAAGTGCTGCCGTAGCTGGCATCGTTTGCTGCGTTGCACCAGCAGTATTGTTTATGTTCGGCCTTATGGGCGGCGTTTATGCGATCTCATTTGCAGATTTTTTTTACAACGAGGATGGAAGCGAAGGAACAGGATCTTTGATACTAAAAGGAATCGCAATAGCTATTGGAATCTATGGTATATATTCCTTTAGAAAAAAACAAAATCAATGCTCAATTGACCCTAAAAGAAAACGTAAAAATCTACTTATTCTTTTAATTACAATCGTGGTATTAAGCGTTGGTGTCTTTCTAAGTTTAGAAAAATGGTCCGCATGGTATTTCGATACACATATTGTACCAGCTCAGCAACTAGAACTAAAAAAATAATATAATTGACTGAAACTATTAAAGTAATTATCCCTGCTTATAATGAAGCAAAATCTATTGGAAAGGTCATTAAAGCCCTTCCCTCATTTGTGAACGAAATTATTGTTGTAGATAACTGCTCAACTGATGAAACCGCAATAAACGCTCAAAAATTAGAAGCCACTGTTTTAAAAGAGATAAAAAGCGGCTATGGCAATGCCTGTTTAAAGGGTGTAAATTATATTAATGAACAAAAAACACGAACAGATATTGTTGTTTTTATTGATGGCGATTATAGCGACTACCCTGAGGAACTTACAAAAATAATAGCCCCTATAATTGAAAAAGATATTGATTTTGTTATCGGTGCTCGTATAAAAAATTTGCGGGCAAAAGGATCCATGCAGCCACAACAAATTTTTGGAAATTGGCTGGCTACTTTTTTAATGAGAGTGTTTTTCAAATCACGCTTCACAGATCTCGGTCCGTTTAGAGCAATAAAACATGATGTATTACAAAGCTTAAAAATGCAAGACCCTACATATGGGTGGACTGTTGAGATGCAACTCAAGATATTGAAAAAAAAATACAAATATTTAGAAATTCCTGTCAGTTACCGCAACAGAATAGGCGTTTCAAAAGTATCTGGTACGCTTAAAGGTAGTATATTTGCAGGAATTAAAATATTAACCTGGATACTAAAATATAGTTTTAAGTAATGCTTTTAGAAATCACAATCATTCTAATTTACTCTATCGCACTCATACTCATTTTCATGTATGCCCTGGCACAATTAAATTTACTTTTTAATTATTTGAGTTCCCAAAAGACTGATGAAGCCTGCCCCGAATTTGACTTCTCTAAGGCAGATGAAATTCCATTCGTGACAATACAACTTCCTGTATTTAACGAGATTTATGTAATGGAACGTCTTTTGAAAAATATTGTTTTAATTGATTATCCTCAAGACAAATTAGAAATTCAAGTTCTTGACGACTCTACCGATGAGTCTATAGAATCAACATCTATTTTAATAAAAGCGTTACAAAAAGAGGGCTTTGACATTCAACATATTCAAAGAGAAAACCGAAAGGGCTTTAAAGCAGGAGCTTTGAAAGAAGGTCTTGTAATCGCAAAAGGAGAATACATAGCTATATTTGATGCCGACTTTTTACCAAAACATAATTGGTTAAAGTGCACAATTCCATTTTTTAAAGATCAAAAACTTGGAGTGGTTCAAACTCGTTGGAGTCATATTAACCGTAATTATTCAATACTTACTAAAATACAGGCTTTTGCATTGGATGCTCACTTCACGCTTGAACAAGTTGGAAGGAACTCCAAAGGACATTTTATAAACTTTAATGGTACTGCAGGCGTTTGGCGTAAGACATGTATCATTGATGCTGGAAACTGGGAAGGTGACACCCTCACAGAAGATCTTGACTTGAGCTATAGAGCACAACTTAAGAACTGGAAGTTTAAATACTTGGAAGGGGTTGAAACACCCGCAGAATTACCTGTAGCTATCAGTGCCGCGAGATCACAACAATTTAGATGGAATAAAGGGGGAGCTGAAAACTTTCAAAAGATGATGAAGCGTGTTTTGAAAAGCAAAAATATTTCGTTGAAAACAAAAATACATAGTATACTGCATTTATTAAACAGTACTATGTTTTTAAATGTACTGATTGTGGGTATATTAAGTATTCCTATGTTGTATATCAAAAATGAGTATGCTCATTTAAAGATGTACTTTTATGTCATGAGTTTCTTTGTTGTGAGCACCATTATATTTTTTATTTGCTATTGGTTTATGTACAAAAAAATATATGGATCTGGCTTTAAAAACTTTATCAAGTATATTGGATTGTTTTTTGCGTTTTTCTCAATTGCAATGGGCTTCTCTCTCCATAATTCTATTGCAGTTTTAGAAGGTCACTTTGGAAAACGAAGTGATTTTATTCGCACCCCTAAATTCAATATTAATGCACTCTCAGACAACTGGAAGAAAAATAAATATCTAAGAAAAAACATTTCAACAAATGTTATATTTGAAGGCCTTTTAATGCTTTATTTTGCATTTGGAATGTACAGCGCCTTTGTTGTTGGAGACCAAGGAGGAGACTTTGGTTTATTCCCTTTCCATTTAATGTTATTTCTTGGGTTTGGATTTGTTTTCTTTAAATCGCTTACCTCTAAAATTTAATACTTACGCTGACTTGTGAAATTCAATAGGTCAATTTTAAATTCAAAAAATACAGCCGTTTCTATTATTGGAATAAGTATGATTTTGTACATCATATGGGCCTATAACTTAGCGCGTTTTGAACATAGCAAACTACTACTAATATATTCTGTTCTTTTTGGAAGTTATTATTTTATTGTAAAAAACCAAAAAATTAAGGAGAGCTGGCTAAGCTATTTGGCTGTACTATTCCGACTGTTATTCCTCGTAGCCATTCCTAATCTATCTCAAGATTTCTACCGATTTGTATGGGATGGACGCCTTATTTTAGAAGGGCTAAATCCATACTTACACACCCCTAATGAATTGATGGAGTCGTCGATTGGATTATTTCCTCAAATGAATACGCTTTATGAGGGAATGGGCGCGTTGAGCGCCAAGCATTACTCTAACTACCCACCTGTACATCAAATGCCGTTTATAATAGCGGCCTTCATTTCTAAGCATAGTATTTTAGGATCTATAGTGGTCCTGCGATTAATTTTAATTAGTGCGGACTTAGGTATTCTTGTTTTCGGGAAAAAGCTTCTTAAGAAACTAAACAAACCAACACGAACTATGTATTGGTTTATTTTAAATCCCTTAGTTATTATTGAATTAACTGGAAACCTTCACTTTGAAGGGCTTATGCTCTGTTTATTCATAATGTCACTCTATTTTATTCATTCTAAAAAATGGCATATGGCCGCTGTTGTAATGGCTTTATCTATTGCTGTAAAGCTAGTGCCCGTTTTGAGTTTACCTCTTTTTCTGAATAAATTAGGGTGGAAAAAAAGCGTCCTATTTTATAGCGTTACCGCAGCCGTTTTTATAATCCTTTTTATTCCTTTTTTTAGCTTTGGATTGCTAGAAAACTTCAGCGCTACGATAGGTCTCTGGTTTTCAAATTTTGAGTTCAACGCCAGTGTTTATTACTTTTTAAAAGGGACCCTAGAAAATATAAATGGGGTGAGTGTTATAAATAGTATGGGGATTATAGTTGCCTGTGTTGTAACGCTACAAACAAGCTATCTACTACTCAAGAAAAAAAAGGAAACAAGCCAAATTATACTTATGATATTATGGATCTTAAGCGGCTATTATTTTATTTCAACAACCGTACACCCATGGTACATTATTAGTTTGTTACTACTCTCCGTATTTACAAATTATAAGTTTGTATTAGTATGGAGTTATACACTCATACTTAGCTACATTGCCTACAATGAGTTTAGTGTGGAAGAATGTAACAGCATACTTATTATTGAATATACCCCTGTTATTTTGATGTTGGGATGGGAACTCTATTCTAAGAAATTCTTAAAAATTAAAGCATCATAAGGTTGCTAATCTCCTGATCTGAAAGATGTTTCCAGTGACCTCTTGGAAGGTCTTTTTTAGAAAGTGGCCCAATAGTGACACAATCCATTTTAGTGATTTCATAGTTAAAGTGATCAAAAATCTTGCGTATGATGGTATTTCCTGTGTTTTTAATTTGAAGACCAATTTCATTTTTGGGGGCACCATCAATAAAACTAATGGCCTCTACGGAAACTAATTTACCTTCATATTTAAACCCGTCTTGAATACTTTTTAAATGTTCAAACTTAAGAGGCTTGTCCAATTCCATATGAAACAATCGAACAACTCCGTGTTTTGAGTTGGTAAATTTCGCATGCATTTGCTCATCATTTGTAAACAAAATCAACCCTAGCGAGTTTCTTCCGAGACGTCCAATAGGTCTAATTTTTGCAGCAGTCGCATTGGCCACTAAATCCATGACAGTGCGTCCCTTACCCTCACTAGTCGTCGTTGCAAAACCTTTTGGCTTATTTAGTAATACATATGCTTTTTTCTCAGGATTAATTCGAGCACCATCAAATCGAACCTCATCGTCTATAAGAACTTTATAACCCATTTCGGTTACAACTTTCCCGTTAACCATCACACTCCCAATACTGATATGCATGTCGGCTTCACGACGCGAACACATGCCAGAATTGGCAATATATTTATTCAAGCGGATCTCATCTGAATTTGAAGATGCTTTTGACTTTGGCTTGGAAGACGCAGTTTTTTTCTTTGAATACTTAGTCTCTGGCGCCTTTAACTTTGAGGGTTTAGATTTTCCAACACGTTTGTCTGAATGGTGATTCGGTTTTGCCATGATTAATTTTTTGCAAATGTAACGCATTCAAAAGCAATGCGTATTGTTTTCTGTTTATAATATTTTAGATAAAATAAGACTAGGATTTAATAACATAATACTAAAAACACCCAATAGTACAAGTAATTTTAAAAGCGAGTGAATATGAGAATACTGTTGGTGTTTATGAGCTTTAAATAAAAGTAATAATACTAAGGAAAGTAATAGGATACTAAAGCAAAAAAAGTAGTCCATATGCCCTAAATCATAAGACAATAGTAAAAATGAGGTCACTGAAATATTAGCTAACACCAGGAAAAGAATCATGAATTTTGCGTAGATCTCTCCGTAAATAACAGGGATAGTTTTGTAGTTAAGCACCAAGTCTCCTTTTAAGTTAGATAAATCTTTTACTAATTCTCGCATTGATAATATAAGAAATAGATAAAATCCAAAAACAAAAATTAGACTACTAAAGTTCTTGTAGTACAAAAAGATAGCAAAAAAAGGCGTTATCGTAAGAACAGCAGAAACTAGATTTCCTATAATTGGTCTCTTTTTAATTTTATGAGAATAAAACCAAATGGCAAAAATATAGACCGAGAAAAAGAGTACGGCACGAAAAGATACATAACTTGCAATAATTACAACTAGCAGGTTTAATATAAAATAAACCATCAACTTTGTATTTTGACTCACCAGTTTTTCTAAGGTTACTTGCTGAGGACGATTAATGCTATCTTTCTCGGCATCATAAAAATTATTGATAATATATCCTGATGCAATAGAAAGAACCGTTGCAACTATTAATACGAAAAGAGGTCGGTCTAGTAACACTTCCGACAGAGACTGAGAAGGGGACATGATGAAGATTGCAGTAATGTACTGAGCAACTACTATCATAGCAAGATTGAAGCCTCTTACCACAACAAATAAACTAAATAGCTTTAGTATTAGTTGTTTTTGAGCTTTCGTAAACATAATAATGATTTAGAAGTTATAAACGACTTCTAACTTGTAGTCTGTAAGGGCTGTTTGAGCAGCTTGAAAATCTTCAGTAAACCCTAAAATATAACCACCACCACCAGAACCACAGAGTTTAAGGTAGTAGTCATTTGTTTCGATACCTTTTTTCCATATGGCATGAAATTGTTTTGGAATCATGGGCTTAAAATGATTCAAAACGACCTTAGAAAGTTGTTTTGTATTTGAGAAAAGTGATTTCACATCTCCGTTCAAAAAATCGTCTACACACGCATCTGTGTGTTTAATAAATTGATTTTTCAGCATCGATCTGAAACCTTCTTGTTTCATTTTTTCCATGAAGATACTCACCATTGGTGCTGTTTCTCCTGTGATGCCACTGTCTAGTAAAAACACAGCTCCTTTACCATTTGTGTTCTGTGAAGGAATTCCGGTAGCTTCAATATTATCTTGTGAAGTTATAAGAATAGGAATACTCAAGTAACTATTTAATGGATCTAGTCCAGATGACTTTCCGTGAAAGAAAGATTCCATTCCAGAAAAAATAGCTTTTAATTTAAGTAACTTCTCACGGGTTAAGTTTTCCAAAACCGTGATTTTATCCTGCGCGTACTTATCATACAATGCAGCGACTAAGGCTCCACTACTTCCAACTCCATACCCTTGAGGAATAGAAGAGTCAAAATACATGCCTCCATTGACGTCGTTTTGTAATTGGTCTAAATTAAATGTTACTAGAGACCTGTCTAATGTCGATAAATATTGAACGAATTTTCTTAAATTTAAATTAGAATCTATTGCAGCATGATCTGGATTTTGATCTTTTTTTAAAGCACCTTTATAAAAACTGTAAGGGATTGAAAGGCCTTTAGAATCTCTTATAATTCCATACTCCCCAAAGAGCAAAATTTTAGAATAAAAAAGAGGTCCTTTCATTTGATTAATTTAAACTTGAAACTTTTAATAACGTATTTAAGCACAAAGATACATTAAATTTTTATTGGTTGGGCGCCATCGCCCAGGCTGTCTTGAATAAACTGTTCGTTTTGGCAGTGCATTACCAATGCTTTTTTTATAAATTCTTGTATTTCTTTAGCCTCATTTTCAGGAAAAAGAACATGCACGTTTGCACCTGCATCTAATGTAAAACATATGTGGAGACCTGTTTTTTTTCTAAATGCCCAAATTTTATTAATGATTTCCAATGTATTTGGCTTCATTAATATAAAATAGGGGTCACTGCTCATCATCATGGCATGAAGAGTGAGTGCCTCTCGTTCTACAATACTGATAAACGCTTTCAAATCACCTGTTTTTAAAACTCCAATAAGCGCATCCATGTTGGAGTGTGCCTGTTCAAAGCGTTGTTCAGCAAAAGGATGGCCATGCATTAAGTCGTGACCAACTGTACTACTCACCTGCTTTTCCCCTTTGTCAACTAAAAGAATTGTATCCTGAAAGTTGTTATAATTTGAATGCACTTCATAAGGAAATTTAACCCCAATTAAATCCGAGCTGCCTGTAATATTCGCATGGGCTCCCCATACAATCATAGGCCCTTCTATGCTTCTACAAGCGCTTCCAGATCCGAGTCGTGCTAGAAAAGAGGCTTTTTTATTAAAAAAAGCTTTTGAAATTCCTGGGCTTAAGTAACTTTCTAATTGGACTAGACACAGTGCTAAAGCACTCATGCCAGACGCCGAAGAGGCTATTCCAGAACTATGAGGGAATGTGTTTGAGGTCTCAATAGTAAAATGATAGGCCGATAAAAATGGAATGTAAACTTCAATTCTTTTAAAGAATTGTTCAATTTTGGGTTTAAAGTCGGGTTGTAAATCACCTTCCAAAAACACATTGAAAGAGAAACCAGCAGTTGTCTTTTTTTCAAAACTAAGCGTTGTTTGAGTTTTACAGTTATTAAGTGTAAAGCTAATAGAAGGATTAGCAGGAATTTGATGGGCTTTTTTACCCCAATATTTAATCAAAGCTATATTACTAGGAGAGCTGTAAGCGACGGAGCCGCTGTCTAAAAGAGATTTATAGGGCTTTGGAATGAATTCAGATACGATCATAAAATTGGCATGAGAAACAAAGATACTAACTTCCCTTTATTTATTCGTTATTTTGACAATTGTTGTGCAGCAATAAAAGCACTTGTCCAAGCATTTTGAAAATTAAAACCTCCAGTAACCGCATCAATATTAAGAACCTCGCCAGCAAAAAATAAATTTTTATAATGCTTACTTTCAAAATTTTTAAAGTTGACGTCTTTAAGTTCAACCCCACCAGCAGTCACAAACTCTTCTTTAAAGGTGCTTTTGCCGTCAACCGCGAACACGGCTTCGGTCAGTTGACTGGCTACTGCTTGTAATTGTTGTTTATTAACCTCAGCCCAACGAAGGTCGTTAGGAATGTGTGCCGCGATCACCAATTGTTCCCATAAGCGTTTTGGGAGGTCAAACTGGGTCAATTTTAAAATTGTTTTTCTAGGAAATGCAATTTTGATTTCCAATAAGCGCTCCAAACATTCTGAAAATTCTTGTTTAATAAAATTAACTTGAATTTGAAATTTGTATTTTTTTTCTGCTAATTCCAAAGCACCATAGGCAGATAGTTTAAGAATTGATGGGGCGCTTAATCCTGTATGCGTCACTAATAAAGGCCCTTCAGATTCCAAATTGCTGTCCACAACTGACACTCGAACATCCGTAGCGACCACTCCGGGAATTGTTTTGAGGCGTGGATCTTTGATGTTAAAAGTAAACAAAGAGGGGACAGCTGAAATTACTTCGTGCCCCAAAGACGCTAACAACTTCCATATCTTAGGGTTACTCCCCGTAGCAATTAAAAGTTTTGGAGTTGAAAAAACCCCTTTTATGGTGTCTAATTCCCAAGTCTCGTTCTTATAACGAATCCCTTGAACAGGGTGATTTAAAAGAACTTCAATTTTATATTTCTTGACTTGTTCTAAAAAACAGTCTATGATCGTTTGAGATGAATTTGAAACAGGAAAAACCCTCCCGTCTTCTTCAATTTTCAAAGGCACACCTCGTGACTCAAACCATTCCATCGTATCTCCTGTCATATAATTATGAAAAGGCCCTCGTAATTCTTTTTCCCCTCTAGGGTAATTTAAAACAAGTTCTTGGGGAATAAACTCAGCATGGGTTACATTGCAGCGGCCACCCCCTGAAATCTTTACTTTAGAAAGCACATTTAAACCACGCTCTAAAATAGCAATTTTGAGCTTTGGATTTTGTTCCGCAGTATTGATGGCTGCAAAAAAACCCGCAGCACCGCCTCCTACTACTAATACATCGTAATTATTCACCTTGCAAAAGTATAAAAAAAGAGGTTCGATTGAGGTATTTTGTTTGCAAAACTAAAAGTGGGCTTTAGAAGCTTATTAATAAACCCAGCAATCAACTTAGAATAAATTGGAAAGGACTATGATGCTGAAATAAATAAAAAAAGCCTCTCTAAATGAGAAGCTTTTTTTGTTTAGTGCGGGCGGGGAGACTCGAACTCCCACACCTCGCGGCACTAGATCCTAAGTCTAGCGTGTCTACCAATTCCACCACGCCCGCTAAACATTCTTTTGATAGGGTCGCAAATATAAACAATAGTTTATAAATACAAATAGTACTTACAGAAATTTATTCGATAGTATTTTTGTAAATTTACATTCACAAATTTTCAAACTATGAATTCTCTTCAATCTTACCTAGATACTAATAAAGATCGTTTTGTCAATGAACTTTTTGACTTGCTTAAAATACCATCTGTCAGCGCCGACTCGGCCTACAGTAAGGATGTTTTTAAAGCCGCCAATTTCGTCGCGTCTAGCTTAAAGACTGCCGGCTGTGATACGGTAGAGATTTGTCAAACTAAAGGATTTCCAATTGTTTATGGCGAGAAACTAATAAATCCAAGTCTCCCTACCATTTTAGTTTATGGTCATTACGACGTACAACCTGCAGATCCTATTGATCTTTGGGATGCTCCAGCATTTGAGCCCATTATTAAAAAAACAGACTTACACCCTGAAGGTGCTATTTTTGCTCGTGGCGCTTGTGACGATAAGGGACAAATGTATATGCATGTAAAAGCACTAGAGTTCATGACCTCAACAGGCCAGCTGCCGTGTAACGTTAAGTTTATGATTGAAGGCGAAGAAGAAGTTGGCAGTGATAACTTGGCTGAGTTTGTGAAAAACAACACCACAAAACTAAAAAATGATGTCATTTTAATATCCGATACAGGCATGATTGCAAAAGACACGCCTTCAATTACTACAGGATTAAGAGGCCTGAGCTATGTTGAAGTAGAGGTGACTGGACCAAACAGAGACTTGCATTCTGGTATTTATGGAGGGGCCGTAGCGAATCCTATTAATGTTTTAGCAAAAATGATTGCATCACTTCATGATGAAAATAATCATATAACGATTCCGGGGTTTTATGATAAGGTTGAAGACTTGTCTAGCCAAGAACGTGCAGAAATGGCGAAGGCGCCTTTCTCCTTAGAAGACTATAAAGACGCTCTAAAAATTAATGCAGTCTACGGAGAAAAAGGATACACAACAAATGAAAGAAATTCAATTCGTCCTACTTTAGATGTTAATGGTATTTGGGGCGGCTATACTGGCGAAGGAGCCAAAACAGTTATTGCAAGTAAGGCCTATGCTAAAATTTCAATGCGTTTAGTGCCTAACCAGGACTGCCATGAAATTACCTCCCTTTTTAAAAGTCATTTTGAAAGCATTGCCCCTGAAGGCGTTACGGTCAAAGTAACACCACATCATGGCGGACAAGGCTACGTAACACCCATAGACAATATTGGATACAAAGCCGCAGCGATGGCTTACTATGATACGTTTGGAAAATCACCAATCCCTCAAAGAGGTGGAGGAAGTATTCCTATTGTGGCCTTATTTGAAAAAGAATTGAAAAGTAAAACTATTTTAATGGGGTTCGGTTTAGACAGCGATGCGATCCATTCTCCTAACGAACATTTTGGGATTTTTAATTATTTTAAAGGAATAGAAACAATTCCACTATTTTACAAATACTTCACAGAACTTCAATCCAAAATATAATACAACACTTGTTTTAAATAAAATAAAAATATCTTATTTGTGGATTACAATTTGCTGCGAAAAGTTGTTTGACCCTTGGGTAAGCTGAATTAAATAAACCCCTTTAGAAAACTTGCTAATATCAATCTTAGTAAGCTTTTTAGAAATTGCTTTCTCAATTAGTTTTTTACCATCTATTGAAAACAATGTCAATATCATACCTTCAATTAATGGATGTTCAATATTTAACGTTGACATTGCAGGGTTTGGGTAAATCTTTACTGCACTTAGTAAGTTAAACTCTTCAACTCCAAGCGTTGTAAATTCTATACAGTCACTAAATTCAATACAAGACCCTAGGGTCACCTCCACTGAATAACTACCTTCTGCTTCAGGTGAAAAGGTTTGACCTACTTGTCCAGCTAAAGGTAGGTTTGTGTTGCAATCAAACCATTGGTAGGTTCCATTTTCGAAGTTTGATGTTAATTGTGTAGCAGTTGTGGTTACGGAATTATCAATAGGCAGTAAGCCCCCTTTTGAGACCATATATGACATTATTAATTTTGATAACTCATGGTAGTAAGGCAGATCCAATGTGTTTAGTCTGTCTCCTGAAGAATGATAATATGGCGTTTGATCGTCGTTGGCCCAAGACTCCCCCACTAAAACTGCAGAATATCCTTTATTCCAAAATTTAGAATGATCACTAGCAGGAGTTCCTGGATTGACCACATTGGCATTTAAATTAAATTCATAGTCTGCCAAAAGACTCAATAGATCATCTTTAATGCCTATGGAATTGGCAATTGGTCGCACATCAATATCAAAATCATTGTCATTATCGCCATCATACCCCATCATATCAATATTTAAAACACCTAAAATAGTAGCGCCATTAGCCTGCGCTAAAGTTGCATAGTAATCCGCCCCTAAAAGGCCTATTTCTTCTTCGTCCCATAAGGCATACACCAAGGTATTTTCCATGCATTGAGTGGATAAAATCCTAGCAATTTCCAAAACAGCAGCAACTCCTGAAGCATTATCGTCTGCACAATAATCGGCTACCGAATCATAGTGTGCACAAATAATATAAATATCATCTGGGTTTACTTTACCAAGCTGGGTCGCTACTATATTACGACCGTTGGCATTAAAAGCTTGATCGTTAACAGAAAGAGTATTCATTGTATTAAATTGTTCAACCAAATAATCTGCAGCATGATCATTATTGGCTTGTCCTCTGCTCAATATTACAACCGACTCCCCGCCTACTGTCGTTGCTGTTTCTCCTGAAAACTCTTGTAGGGTGAGATACATGGAGTCTAAGTCTACAGCATTCACAATATCTAAAGGCGTTTGAGCGGAGGCTGTAAATAAAAAGCTGAGACTAATAAATACTAAAAATGGCTTCATAGAAATCTTAAATTAATTGTGACTTTTAAACTGAATTTTTAACTTTTTTGGCATGTTTTGAACCACCATAGAATAGCTATGATCGATGAGTTCAAAAATGAATTGCCGGGAAAACCCAGCGTTGCTTAAATATACCGTATTCCAATGTTTTTTATTTGAATGAAACCCTGGACGGATAGAATCATAGCTGTTTCGTAATTCTAGGGCGTAGATAGGGTCACACTTTAAGGTAATGGATGGTGAACCCGACTCCCAAGCCTCAAGGGGACAAACTGCAAACACTTTTCCTAGCACCTTAAAAACAAGTGTGCTGTTGTCAAAAGGAAACGCCTCAGAGACTAGCTCCTTTTTTAAACAAAAAGATTGGATTTGGTCGATTGTAATCATTTTTGCTTTGGGAGTTCCTTGTCATATAATTTATATAAAATAGGCTTACTAGGAGACGCATCATTTTCAAATGGAGCAATCAAGATGTTTAAAATATATTTTCCGTCTTTTACAGAGTTAGGAACATAAATAAGCTCCGTGATGGTCGCATCCATTCGAGTTTGCCCACCTATATTCCAAAATGCCTTATGAGCTAATAGCTCTCCGTTGTCATTTTCTTTATCAACACTTGGTGTGTCTACCAGCAAATGCTTTACGCCTTTTTCTCTTAAATAAACTGCTGCAGCCTCAGTTAAATAAGGTGGATTGGTATAGGAGTATTGTTGACTTAATTTATCTTTTGTATTAGGAAGCGTTCTAATAACAATGGCTTCTCTTTTTTTATTTCCAATCGCATAGCGAAGTTGCTTTTCTGAAATAATAAAATCTCCATTAAACGACTCAGGAACTACCGTGATTAACTCGGCTACAAACAAAAACTGTGTCAAACAATCATTTATAGTATGAACCTCTTTGGTAATATGCCCAACACATTCTGTATGTGTTCCATGTGCATGTGGATTAAACTCAATTGTGTTGAAATTAACAGCAGCCCCCTGACTAACACTTATAGCTCTGTCTTTTATGACTGATGGATATATTTTTGGTGGCGGCAAATACCAAGCATTTACATTATCTTTAGAGGCTCTTAGTGGTATTGAAATATCTAGAGGCTGATCAATATGTATGGTATAAGTACGACTGTTAACGTGAATTACGGCTTTCATATTTGGTGATTTTGGTAAATTTAATGAATTTGATTAGACTAAAAATAATTCGGAGGCAATTCCGTCCGAAAGAAATTTTCCAGTCTTGGTGATTTTCAAATGCTGGTCTTCAATGACAAGATAGTTTGAAGTTATGAGTTGTTTTGAGTTGTTTACTAACTCTTCTTTAATTTTAAGGCCGTATTCGGTTTCTATTTTTTGGAGAGAGACGCCCCACATGGTTCGTAATCCGGTCATTATGTACTCATTAAATCTGTTTTCAATGGACAGTCTTTCTGACTCAGAAGGTAATACAGAGGCTTCTATGGATTTAATATACTTAGAGTTATTAGAAATGTTCCAGCTTCTTATTTTGCCATCAAAAGAATGAGCAGAAGGGCCTACACCCAAATAAGACTTGCCTAACCAGTAGCTGGTATTATGTCTAGAGAAATATTCTGACTGTCCAAAGCTACAAGTTTCATAGTGAATCAAATTATTTTTGGTAGTTTCCTCTAAAAGGATATTAAAATGCTGGGCCGACACTTCGTCGTCTATCGGGGGATGGCTACCCTTTTTAATGAAATGCTCTAACGCTGTTTGCGGCTCCACTGTCATAGCATAGCAGGAGAGGTGTTTAATCCCAAACCCAAAGGCAGTTTGTAGATTCTGACGCCAAAGATCCGTAGACATCGTTGGCATTCCAAACATTAAGTCTATCGTAATATTATCAAAATATTTTGTAGCAATAGCTAAACATTTTTTAGCCTCATCGGAATTGTGAGCTCTATTCATGGCCAGTAAGTCGGCTTCATGAAAAGATTGAATTCCTATACTAAGTCTATTAATTTTAGTTTTGGAAAGGGCTATTATTTTTTCCAAATCAAGGTCGTCCGGATTGGCCTCTAGTGTGATTTCTGGGTCTGATGAAACATTATAATCCTCGTACACAACGTCAAGAATACTAGTGAGCTCCGAAACCTCTAAAACAGTTGGGGTACCGCCACCAAAGTAAATTGTTTGGATTTCCTGAGACCTATGTTCAGGACTCCGGAGCTGGAGCTCTTTGCAAACCGCTTTGATAAAAGACGATTTGGAGTTTTGATTGGTCGAAAAGTGAAAGTTACAGTAGTGACACGCTTTTTTACAAAATGGAATGTGAATATAGATACCTGACACTAAATAGAGTTTATAAGTTAAAGTTACTTTTTAACACGGCCTTCATTTTGTTTTACAAAGGCACCCCAACCAGAATAACTTTTCCCACCACTTACTTTTCCACGGTTATAAAAATGACAAACAGCAGCCGCTAATCCATCGGTAGAATCTAAGTTTTTGGGTAATTCTTTCAAACCCAACAAGCTTTGGAGCATTTTAGCAACCTGCTCTTTGCTGGCATTTCCATTTCCTGTAATGGCCATTTTAATTTTTTTAGGGGCATACTCTGTAATTGGAATTTCTCTAGAAAGCCCTGCAGCCATAGCAACGCCTTGCGCTCTTCCAAGCTTTAACATACTCTGCACATTTTTCCCAAAAAATGGGGCCTCAATCGCAATTTCATCAGGATGATAAGTGTCGATCAATTCAATAGTACGTTCAAAAATTAGTTTAAGTTTTAGATAGTGGTCGTCATACTTTTGAAGTAATAACTCATTTAATTGTAAAAACTCCATCGTCTTGCCCTTCACTCTAATAAGCCCAAATCCCATGATGGTGGTTCCGGGGTCAATCCCTAATATAATTTTATCCTCTACCATTATTTTACAACTAAAATTAATGGAAGTTGAAAGGCGGACTGCACTTGTTGACTTCGTTTAATGGCGGGGTATAATTTAGGCAAGCCTTGCAAACTGTGGGTGATAAGTGAATCTAAGCCTGGGATCTGTTGTCTTGTCAAAGGCTTTGATTGAATGTTAGAAATAGACAGGCTTCCTTTGTTATTGACTAAAAAGTCAATGCGTATGGTGTCGGTTACATTTTGCGTTACAACCAGATTTTTTTCTATAAAAAACTCAGAGAAATGGCTTATAAGAGTTTGCTCAAAACAAATTTTGGTTTCCTGGAAATCAATCGAATCCTCACAAGTATCAAAACTTGGATAGCTATCTAATTCATTCCAATTGAACGTTTTTAATTCTTCCATTAAAATCGTCTCAGAATTCAGTTTCTTTTTCTCATAATAGTTACATGAAAAAAAAGAACTCAAAAAAATCAAAATAAACAAATACTTCATAGAATCGTATGAGACTCTAAAATTACAATTTTTTATTTTTTAAACACAACTTCGAATAAATTATTCCATAAAGTCTAAATAGAGTTTGGACCCCCTTCTAGTATTTCTGAATTAGCATAGCTTTCAAATTTCTTGAAGTTATCCCTAAAGGATTTTGCTAATTTATAGGCTGTTTCATAAAACCCTTTATCATTTTGCCACGTTTTACGCGGACTCAAAAACTCTGTAGGAACGTTGGGGCAAACTCTAGGTTGTAGAACTCCGAATACAGAGTGAACATGATAGTTGTCTTTATTAGCGGCTTCTAAGGTTCCATCAATTGCAGCATTAATCATAGCGCGTGTATAGGACAACTTCATACGGGACCCTATCCCATAAGGACCTCCAGTCCAACCTGTGTTAACTAACCAAACATTAACGCCAGAAGACTGCATTTTTGCACTTAACATTTCTGCGTATTTAGTTGGATGTAAGGGCATAAAAGGAGCCCCAAAACAAGCAGAAAAACTTGGAACTGGTTCTGTTATGCCCGCTTCCGTTCCTGCCACCTTAGCGGTGTAGCCAGAAATAAAGTGGTAAGCCGCTTGGCCCGGAGTTAGCTTTGATATAGGAGGAAGAACTCCAAAAGCATCAGCGGTAAGAAAGAAAATATTTTTAGGATTTTTACCTATTGAGTTTGGCTGTATATTTTCAATAAAATCAAGGGGGTAACTGACGCGAGTATTTGGGGTGATGGACGTGTCCGAATAATCAACTACACCGTGATCATCTAAAATTACATTTTCAAGAATGGCCCCTTTTCTAATAGCTGAAAAAATTTCTGGCTCACTAGTCTTGGACAAATTAATAACTTTGGCATAACAACCACCTTCAAAATTGAAAATAGTGTTATCGTTGGTCCAACCGTGCTCATCGTCTCCAATTAGTTGGCGTGTTTTGTCCGTTGATAAAGTAGTTTTTCCCGTCCCTGAAAGACCAAAAAATATAGCGGTATCCCCCTCTGGCCCTACATTAGCACTGCAGTGCATTGGAAGGGTGTTTTTAAAAACTGGAAGAATAAAATTCAGTGCCGAAAATATACCTTTTTTAATTTCTCCTGTATATCCAGTCCCTCCAATAAGAGCTATCTTTTTAGTGAAATTTAAAATAGCAAAGTTATGCTGTCGAGTGGCATCTAGCTCTGGATCAGCCATGAATCCAGGGGCATTGATCACAGTCCATTCAGGCTCGAAGTCTGTTAATTCGGAGTCTGTTGGTCTTAAAAACATATTGTACGCAAAATAATTACTCCAAGGGTATTCATTAATAACTCTAATACTCGTGCGATATTTAGGGTCTGAACAGGCATAAGAATCTCTAACAAATAATTCTTTCTGACTCAGATATGCTGTGACTTTATTATAAAGTAAATCAAAGTTTTGTGCTGAAAAAGGAATATTAACATCACCCCACCAAACTCGATCTTTAGTAATGGCATCATTTACAATAAATCGATCTTTGGGAGAACGGCCAGTAAACTCTCCTGTTCGTATTGCCAAGGCACCTGTGCTGGTTTGTACCCCTTGTTTCTTATTAATTACACTTTCGTGAAGTTGAATTGGTGACAATTGATAATTTACCTTTTTAGAGGTTATAGAGTAGGAATCTAACGAAATCGTTTTCGTAAATAAGGCTGGAGGTTTCATGAATTGTTTAAATTAATTGACACTACAAAAGTATTGATTAATATTAAAACAATGCTATTTAACTTTTATTTCTTAAATTATAAGAAAACAGAAGGGCCCAAGAACTAATTAAAAACAAACCACCTAAAGGGGTGACGAATCCGATGACCTTAAAATTAAACGACGTTAAGTCATTGGTAGATAGCAAATAAATAGAACCTGAAAATAACAGTATTCCGGAAAGAATGAGTTTGTACAGAAGAGACTGTTGTTTATTTTTTAAACGCGACGTAGATCCAATATAAAATAATAAAAAAGCATGGTACATTTGATATTGTATTCCTGTGCCTAAACTATCAAAGGCGGAAACACTCAGTAGAGGTTTAAGACCATGGGCAGCAAAAGCTCCTAGCAAAACTGCCATCCCTCCTATAAGACTTGCTAATAAAATTATTTTACGTTCCATATCTATTTATAAAGTGTTCAATTTACTACATTAGTAGTCAAACTAATAACAAAAATAAGAATCTCTAATCAATATGCGTAAAATTTTAATTATAGGAGCCGGCAAGTCCGCTTCTTACCTTGTAAAATATTTTTTAGATAAATCCATTTCAGAAAAACTAGATATAACAATTGGAGATTTAGAACTCTCAAATGCTAAAAAATGGATTAAGAATAACAAAAATGCTCGTACGTTGAAGCTCGACATATTTAAAGAGCAAGACCGTAAAAATGCCATTGAGAATTCTAATATTGTGGTATCCATGCTTCCTGCTAGATTTCATATAGAAGTAGCAAAAGACTGTTTGGCGCTTGGGAAACACATGGTAACAGCTTCCTATGTGAGTAAAGAAATGCAAGCCTTAGATGAAGAGGCGAAGTCCAAAAAATTAGTGTTTTTAAATGAAATTGGGGTTGATCCAGGAATTGACCACATGAGCGCTATGCAAGTCATCGATCGCATTCGTAAATCTGGAGGTAAGCTTATACTATTTGAATCTTTTACTGGAGGGCTAATGGCCCCTGAAAGCGATACAAATCTTTGGAATTACAAGTTTACATGGAATCCGCGTAATGTTGTTTTGGCCGGACAAGGTGGTGCCGCAAAATTCATACAAGAAGGGAAATTTAAATATATTCCATACCACCGTCTGTTTAGAAGAACTGAATTTTTGGAAGTCGATGGTTATGGGAGATTTGAAGCTTATGCTAATCGGGATTCCCTTAAATACCAAGACGTCTATGGCTTAAACTCTATACAAACACTCTACCGTGGAACCATTAGAAGAGTTGGTTTTAGTAGAGCATGGCAAATTTTTGTAATCTTAGGCCTGACAGATGATAGCTATACAATTGCAGACAGCGAAAATATGAGCTATCGTGATTTTGTGAATTCGTTTTTACCTTACAGCCCTACAGACTCTGTAGAATTAAAATTAAGGTATAAGCTAAAGATTGATCAAGATGATATTCTGTGGGAGAAACTAGAAGAATTAGATATTTTTAGCTCCAACAAAAAAGTTGAATTAAAAAATGCCTCCCCTGCACAAATTCTTCAAAAAATACTTTTAGACAGCTGGAGCTTAGACCCTAATGATAAGGACATGATCGTTATGTACCATAAATTCGGCTATGAACTAAACGGAGAAAAACACCAAATTGATGCCACCATGGTGTGTACAGGTGAAGACCAAACTTTTACTGCAATGGCAAAAACAGTAGGATTACCTGTTGGTATTGCAACATTAGCCATACTAAATAAAAAAATTAAAAGCTATGGCGTACAAATACCAATAAATAAAGACATATACGACCCTATACTGAGTGAATTAGAGAGTTTTGGTGTAATATTTAAAGAAAAAGAGGTGAAATACCTTGGATATAACCCCTTAAACGCATAATTTAGTTATAAATTGATATAATTTTAATATTTTTCGCTAACAATAAGATAAAATCTAATTAAAATTGAGTAAAAAAACCGAAATAGACGGTATTGACAAAACAATATTAAGAGCATTAATGAAAGATGCCCGCACCCCTGTCTTAGAAATTGCACGAGCCGTAGGCATTTCCGGTGCTGCTATTCATCAACGACTAAGAAAACTAGAAAACTCAGGGCTGATTGCAGGCTCTAAGTTTGTTATTAACCCAAAAGCGCTTGGATATACAACTATGGCATTTGTGGGGGTTTTTCTTGATAAAGCAAAAAGCAATTCAGACGCTGTAAAACAGCTCAAAAGAATCCCAGAAGTACTGGAGTGCCACTATACTACCGGAAACTGGAGTGTATTAATTAAAATTCTCTGTAAAGACAACGAACATCTAATGTCTGTTTTGAATAAAGAAATTCAAACAATTTCCGGAGTTTCAAGAACAGAAACTTTCATTTCATTAGACCAGCAAATTGATAGGCAAATTAAAATATAAAAAAAACTCAACCTATAGCTAAATTAAAAAACAACCCCTTTACTAACGTTTTCTGTACTTATAGATAAATACTAAAAGGGTGAAAGAGGATACTAAAGTAACTGTGTTTGCTAATATCATAGACAAACTCTGCTTGTATATACCGTAAATCAGCCAAAATACAATACCTATAAAAAACAAAGAAAATGTTGGTAACGAAAATGCTGACACATCTTTAGTTTTCCAAGTTTTATAAACTTGAGGCAAAAAAGCATAGGTTGTTAAGCTAGCTGCGATGAGACCTATAACTTCGATATTATCTATATTATCCAACAATATTTACGATTTTACCTGGTACAACAATCACTTTTTTAGGGACACGCCCTGCTAACTGCGTTTGTGTTTTTTCATTTGACATCACCGCTTCTTCAATGGCTTCTTTACTCAAGTCCAATGACAACTCCATAGTAAAACGCATCTTTCCATTAAATGATATTGGATATGCCTTGGTGCTTTCTACAAGATAACTGTCGTTAAACATAGGAAACGCAACGGTTGAAATGGAATTCTCATGACCTAACTGCTCCCACAACTCTTCAGCAATATGAGGTGCATATGGCGCTACTAAGACCAAAAAAGGCTCAAGAATACTTCTTGAAGTACATTTCTGAGCAGTAAACTCGTTAACTGCGATCATAAAAGTAGAAACCGAAGTATTGAATGAAAAATTCTCAATGTCTTCAGTGACCTTTTTAATAGTTTTGTGAAGGGTTTTTAACTGATCCTTACTTGGATCGGCATCTATTACCGTTAAACCATCCTTACCAATATAAAGTTTCCATAATTTTTTTAGAAACCCATGAACACCCGTAATACCAGCTGTGTTCCAAGGCTTATATTGCTCTAATGGACCTAAAAACATCTCATATAAACGAAGAGAGTCGGCGCCATATTGTTCACAAATTGCATCTGGACTGACAACATTATATTTAGATTTAGACATTTTTTCAACCTCCCTTTTAACTTTGAAAAGATTATTGTCATGAGTAATGAACGTAGCTGCCTTAAATTCCTCTCTCCAAGATCTAAAGGCTTCAACATCTAACTCATCTGAGGAATTCACAAAAGACACATCTGCATGAATCCATTGAACAGTCTCAGAGGTGACTTTATCTGCAGAAATAAAAGTATTAGTCCCTTCAATTCGCCCTACAAACGCACTAGTTCCTAAAATCATTCCTTGATTTATTAGCTTTTTAGCAAATTCATCAACAGGTACAATTCCTAAATCAAATAAGAATTTTTGCCAAAATCGTGCATATAACAAATGCCCCGTTGCATGCTCGCTACCGCCGATATACAAATCGACTTCTTTCCAGTAATTTAAGGCTTCTGAACTTGCAAATTCGTCAGAATTATGAGCATCCATATAGCGGTTAAAATACCATGAACTACCCGCCCACCCAGGCATTGTATTAAGTTCTAATGGAAATATTGATTTATGATCTATCAGGCTATTTTTAACCACTGCATTTTGCAATGTATCCCAAGCCCATACATCAGCACGCCCCAAAGGGGGCTCTCCTTTTTCTGTTGGGAGGTATTTTTCAACTTCGGGTAGAGTAATTGGTAAATGATCTTTTGTAATCATTTGAGGCATACCATCTTTATAATAAACAGGGAAAGGCTCCCCCCAATAACGCTGTCTTGAGAACACCGCATCTCTCAATCGGTAATTGGTTTTACCTAATCCATGTTTTTGAGCCTCTAAAGCTTCAATTGCTTTTTCGGATGCTTCTTTATAAGGTAATCCGTTTAAAAAATCGCTGTTACCAATAATAGCATTTACTTTATCAGTGTACGACTCATTAGCAATATCAACCCCTTCAAAAATATTTGGAATCTTTATGTTAAAATGTTTCGCAAAATCATAATCTCGTTGGTCACCACAAGGCACAGCCATTACGGCTCCGGTTCCATAACCTGCCAATACATAATCTCCAACCCAAACCGGAATTAATTCATTTGTAAATGGATGTTTTGCATACGCCCCTGTAAATACTCCCGATATAGTCTTTACATCAGCCATACGCTCACGCTCACTTCGTTTAGCAGTCGCTAAAACATAAGTTTCAACTTCTGCTTTTTGTTCTTCTGTAGTAATCTGACTGACCAATTCGTGTTCTGGCGCCAAGGTCATAAAAGAAACGCCGTAAATAGTGTCTGGACGGGTTGTAAAAACTTCTATAGTTGAATCATAATTCTCTAGATCAAAGACTACAGAAGCACCTACAGATTTTCCGATCCAGTTTCGCTGACTCTCTTTTAATGCATCTGTCCAGTCTATTTTATTGAGCCCTTGTAAAAGTCGCTCTGCATAAGCTGAAATTCGCATGCTCCATTGAGTCATTGTTTTTCTTACTACCGGAAAACCTCCACGTTCTGAAACTCCGTTAATAATTTCATCATTAGCCAAAACAGTCCCTAGTTCAGGACACCAATTGACCTCGGTTTCGGCCAAATAGGTTAACCTATATTGAAGTAAAATTTGTTGTTGTTTTTGCAGAGAGAATGAATTCCAATCTTGAGCAGTAAAAGCAAACACTGAGTCGTCACGGACTGCCTCAATATTAGCATTACCGTCTTCTGAAAACATCTTAATAAGCGCACTTATAGGAGTCGCTTTATCTGTTGATTTATTATACCATGAATTAAATAATTGAATAAAAATCCATTGGGTCCATTTGTAATATTCAGGAGAAGAGGTGCGAACTTCCCTTGACCAGTCAAAAGAAAACCCCATTTGATCCAGTTGACGCCTGTAGGTTTTAATGTTTGCTTCGGTTGTAACCGCTGGATGTTGACCTGTTTGAATAGCGTATTGTTCTGCGGGAAGGCCAAAACTATCATAACCCTGAGGATGCAGTACATTAAACCCCTTATGTCGCTTGTACCGCGCATAAATATCAGACGCAATATACCCTAATGGATGTCCAACATGAAGTCCAGCACCACTAGGGTAAGGAAACATATCCAAGACATAATATTTGGGTTTATCCGAACTGTTTGTGGCATGAAACGTTTTGTTTGCAGACCAGTATTTTTGCCACTTGGCTTCAATTTCACTGAAATTGTACATCATATCAACATCATTATAATGACAAATTTACACTTTATTTAGCAAGTAAAAAACTATGTTTAATGAAAGAGTAACAGAAAGGAATGTTAATTTGTTTTCAGAGAAATATGAGCCTTTTAAGTAAGTTTTTTTATACTTTTACAAATGTAAGACATTAGCTATGAGTTCATCTTTTGAAAAACATCAAAAACGCCGCTTAATCTCGTCCTATTTCTCGGTCGTTATTAGCATTGCATTAGTCCTTTTTTTACTGGGCACGCTAGGACTGTTGGTTCTGAATGCAAAATCTGTGTCTGACAACTTTAAGGAACAGGTTATACTTACAATATACCTCGAAGATAGCTCTAAAGAAGTTGAAATAAAACAACTTGAAAAAAGCCTTGCTTTTTCTAGCTATGTAAAAAAAACTGAATTTATTTCTAAGGGCGCAGCGGCAGAATTTATGAAGCTTGAGTATGGCGAAGACTTCTTGGATGATATCGGTTATAACCCGTTAAAAAACTCTATTCAAGTCAACCTAAAAGCTGACTATGTAACCGCAAGACGTTTGGATAGTATTTCGGAAAGCACCTTGAAAAAGAACTTTGTCGAAGATATAAATTATGACAAAGATCTCGTGTCTCTCATGAATAGTAATGTGAAACGACTGAGTTTATGGATTTTAATAATTAGTGGGATTTTTGCAGCAATTGCTGTTTTATTAATAAATAGCTCAATTCGCCTTGCTGTTTACTCCAAGCGCTTTTCAATTAAGACAATGCAAATGGTTGGGGCTACCAAAAAATTTATTCAAAGACCTTTTATTTGGAGAAGTATTCGACTCGGAATTATAGGGTCCTTAATGGCAATCGCTGGAATGGCTGTTGTATTGTACTATGTTGACATGTCATTTCCCGAATTTAAACTAATTCAAAATAAAATATCAATAGGCATCCTTTTTGTCTCTATATTTTTGATAGGAATTCTAATTACTTGGTGGAGTACATTTTTTGCAACTCAACGCTTTCTAAATCTTAAAACAGATCAACTTTACTATTAATTATACAGGAAAAACTACTTCAATTATTTTTAATTAATTATGGGAGAACAAAAACGAAAAGAAGATAAAAAGGCAAAATTTATTTTTAACAAACATAACTACCAGTGGATGTTTATAGGGCTTGCTCTCATTGCATTAGGGTTCGTTTTAATGGCTGGTGGAGGCTCCGATGACCCAAATGTGTTTAACCCAGAAATATACAACATAAGAAGAATTCGAGTGGCACCAACTCTTATTTTAATAGGGTTTGCAATTCAAGTGTATGCTATCCTCAAAAAATTCAAGGAATAAATGGATATTTTAGACAGCATACTTCTTGGTATTATTCAAGGATTAACAGAATTTTTGCCGGTCTCTTCAAGTGGGCATTTAGAAATTGGAAAAGCACTTTTAGGAGATGACTCAATTCCTGAAGACAGTCTAATTTTTACTGTAGTTCTTCATTTTGCAACAGCCTTAAGTACCTTAATTGTATTTCGAAAAGATATTGTTCAGATCCTATCACAGCTATTTAAATTTGAGTGGAATGAAGACACACAATTCATTTTTAAAATAATAATATCAATAATTCCAGCTGGAATTATTGGACTACTTTTTGAAAAGCAACTGGAATCCCTTTTTGGAAATAATATCTCTTTGGTTGGGGCAATGCTAATTGTCACTGCCTTGTTATTATTTTTAGCTGATCGCGCAAAACCAACAACAAAAAAAGTTGGTTTTTGGGATGCCTTTATTATTGGAATTTCACAAGCTGTCGCGATGCTTCCAGGTGTTTCAAGATCTGGAGCGACTATCTCCACCTCAGTGCTCCTGGGAAATGACAAATCGAAAGCTGCTCGTTTTTCTTTCTTAATGGTCATTCCATTAATCTTTGGGAAGATTGGAAAGGACCTCATTAGTGGTGACTTAAGTTATGATGCTGCCAATTTTGGAAGTTTATCGGCTGGGTTTTTAGCTGCATTTCTAGCAGGTTTATTTGCTTGTACATTAATGATAAAACTAGTTAAAAATAGCAAATTGAAGTACTTTGCTTACTACTGTTTGGTAGTTGGTGTTTTAGCCCTTATCATAACACTGTAAGAAAATGAAAACAGTACAAGATTTTTTAGATGGAGAAGTACTGTTAGTAGACAAGCCCTTAGAATGGACCTCATTTCAGGTGGTTAATAAAATACGTTGGAACATACGTCAGGCTTTTAATTTAAAGAAAATAAAAGTGGGACACGCTGGAACTTTAGACCCATTAGCCACAGGGCTTCTAGTGATTTGTACCGGGAAAATGACCAAACAAATTGACACCTTCCAAGGGCAAATTAAAACATACACTGGCACACTCGTGCTAGGCAGCACAACGCCCTCGTATGATCTTGAGACTGCGATAGACCAAACGTTTCCAACAACTCACATAACGGCTGATTTAATCCATAACGCTACCAGTAAATTTATTGGAGAAATCGATCAATTTCCGCCAATTTTTTCTGCTTTAAAAAAACAAGGCAAACGCTTATATGAATTTGCACGTGCTGGGGAAGAGGTTAAGATTGACTCAAGAAAAGTGACTATTAACGAATTTAAAATCTTAGCCATTAAAAGCACTGAGGTCGATTTTTCTGTGACATGTAGCAAAGGTACATACATTCGATCCTTAGCTCATGACTTCGGAAAGGCATTAGAATCAGGAGCGCACCTAACAGCTCTTCGGCGTACAAAAATAGGGGACTTTAATGTAGAGGAAGCTGTTTCTATTGATGAATTTATTTCAAGTTTAGAGTAAATTACTAAGTAAAAATTTATAAGAAATCGTTTGAACTATAGCCTTCAAATTATCTGCATGAGTCTATCCGTCCAAAACACATTAGAGGATAATAGGTTTTATATAATTGGCTCGGAAGTCTCAGCCTTAATAGGGATCTAATCAACTAACCACTATAGGGGACAATCTCTAACAGCTTTTCAATAACCTCAACTCTTGCTCTACTTTTTTTATTAGCTCGAATAATAATCCATGGGGCAATTTTGGTATTGGTCTGATCAAACATTTTAGATTTATATGACGTGTAGTCATCCCAGAGTTTAAGCGCAGTTTTATCTACAGCACTGAATTTCCATTTTTTAACAGGGCTTGATTTTATATCTTCGAAACGTGACGACTGCTCATCTTTAGAAATAGAAAAATAAAACTTAACCAATCTAATTCCAGAATCAATTATCATTTTCTCGAAACTATTAACTTGGTTCATGAAAACATCATATTCTTCGGCACTACAAAATCCATTTACAGGCTCAACAACAGCACGGTTGTACCAGCTTCTATCAAAAAAAGTGATTTGACCATTTCTTGGCAAATTCTTTACATAACGCTGAAAATACCACTGACTATTCTCTTCGTCAGTTGGTTTAGGGAGTGCAACTACATTAAACTCTCTAGGGTTTAAATGTTGGGTCATACGACGAATGGCTCCACCCTTCCCAGCAGCATCTCGCCCCTCAAATATTACAATCAACTTCTCACCTTCGGCCTCAACCCATTGCTGGAGCTTAATGAGCTCCTCTTGTAAACGCGCTAATTGGGTTTCATGATTCAAAATCTTTAATGCTTTTTGAACCGTCATGTCATCATGACTTAAAAAGAGCTGCAAGCCACGCTTACTATTTAGTTTTTTTAAATTTTTAGGTGTCAGAGTTTCCATAATCAATCTATTTGAGAAATCATTCGGTGATATCGTTGGACCACATTTGGGTCTGGAAGTACAGTGGTTTTTGAGCTTCCTTTTCGGTCGTATTCAAAACGTGACAAAACGTATCGAATACTTTCTAAACGCGCTTGTTTTTTGCTGTTTGTTTTTATGATTATCCAGGGACTAAATGATGTATGGGTTTGGCTAAACATTTGCTCTTTGTAAGAAGTATATTTATCCCATCTAATCTGACCTTCTTTATCAACTGGACTAAACTTCCATTGTTTAAGAGGATTTTTTAATCTTGAATTAAAGCGCTTTTTTTGTTCTTCTTTGGAAATTGAAAACCAAAACTTTATAATAATCACACCGTCCTCGTAAAGCATATGTTCAAATTCAGGAACTTGAACCATAAACTTATTATATTGTTCATCAGAGCAAAAATCCATGACTGGTTCAACAACTGCACGATTGTACCAGCTTCTATCAAAAAAAACAAGCTCTCCCGGCTCAGGTAATTCTTTTATATACCGTCTAAAATACCACTGACCTTTTTCAATTTCTGTTGGTTTTGTAAGTGCGACAACCCGCATGGAGCGTGGGTTTAAATGCTCTGTAAATCGACGAATCGCACCCCCTTTACCTGCAGCATCTCTTCCTTCAAACAACACACAAACACGCTTTTTGTGCTTGGCTGCCCATTGCTGTAAATCTACCAATTCAGCTTGTAGTTTCAATAATTCACTGTCATAATCAACCAAATCAATTAGTGAGTCGTAACGTTTTTTACTGATCTTAGATTTTAAAATGTCTTTGAATGACTCTTTCTCTGAGTACAACTCGAAATCTTCTTTAGAAAGCATAGGCAATTAGATTGCTGTGAATTAATAGTTTATTTAGTTTACAGAGGGTTTAAATACTGCATGAAATTTGATCTAGAGATATGTTCAGCACCTAAACTTTCAAGATGTTTTGAATGAACCTGGCAATCAATTAACTTAAAATTTGAATTTTGAACAAAGTTAATAAAACCAATCTTACTAGCATTACTTACGTGGCTAAACATACTTTCCCCGCAAAAAACATCATCATTAAACTGGATACCGTAAAATCCGCCTACTAGTTTTTTATCAAGCCAAACCTCAACAGATTTAGCAAACCCCATTTTATGCAACTCACAGTATACGTCAATCATTTGGTCTGTAATCCATGTCCCCGATTGAGATATCCTTTCCACTTTAGAGCAGGCTACTATCACTTCTTTAAAACTTCGGTTTACAGAGACTTCAAATTTTTGAGATCTTAAAAGCTGTTTACTACTTTTTGAGATCTTTAATTTATTTGGATACAACACAAAACGAGGATTTGGAGACCACCAAAGTAATGGCTGGTCGGCTTCATACCATGGAAAAATACCATTTTTATATGCATATAATACTCGCTTTGGCGACAAATCTCCTCCAATAGCTAACAAACCGTCGCTATTAGCCTCATTTAGTGGAGGGAATTCTATAGAGTCGTTTAGCCGGCGCATAAATATATTAAATGGAAGTATCCATTGTTTTAACTTTGATTAAAACGGCAAATCATTTGGTTCGTCTTGAGTCAAATCTGTTGCTGGCTCAAAGGCATCTGCTGGAGGAACTGGTGCTGAACCAGCGGGTGCTTGTGCTTGTTGTAAGTTTTCAATACGCCATCCTTGTATTGCATTAAAATACTTCGCTTCTCCTTGTGGATTAATCCACTCTCTTCCACGTAAATTAATACCTACCTTAATTGGCTGTCCAACCTGAAAACTATTTAAAAGATCTGTTTTATCTTGAACAAATTCTACTAAAATATGCTGAGGGTATTGCTCTTCTGTAGTTAAAACTAATTCACGTTTTCTAAACCCGTTTGATCCAATAGATTGTGTTTCTCCAATAACTTTGATTTTTCCTTGTAACTCCATTTTATAAATTCAATTTTAGTTTTGTAATATATTAATGTAACGTTTTTTATAAATATATACAAATTTAACAAATTATGACGCCACCAAAAAGGAGAAAGCCATATTATAAAGTAATAAAATTAGTATAAATACATTATATTTAAATTTGAAAAAAATAAACCAATGAAAATCACCTCAAAACAACACTTGTTACGCTGGATAATGATTGTCATTTCATTTCTAACCATCTCTTTGATCTTGTGGAATACTTACCAGTTTCTGCAAAAATTTAAAGAGGAAGAACGAGTGAAAATGGAAAACTTTTCCCAAGCTCAAATTGAGCTGGGAAAAATTATTGACATCAACGGAAACATAAGTGATTTTCCATTAAAAATCATTCAAAGTAATTCTTCGACCCCAATGATTATTGAAGACTCCGAGGGGAATTTTCAATCTAAAAATATTGAACTTAGCTCAGTAGATAATCAAGAGCAACTTAAAAAATTAACTGAAAAGTTCAAAGACCAAAACAAGCCAATCCCTGTGATTTATAACGGGAAAATACTATCTACAATGTATTATGGGGATTCTGACTTACTGAACAAACTTAAGTACTACCCTTTCGCATTACTGTTAATATTTTTACTATTTAGTGCTGTGGTATGGCTTTTTTACAAGAGTACACAAGCGGCCTCGCAAAACAAATTATGGACAGGAATGGCGAAAGAAACAGCGCATCAAATTGGCACCCCCCTATCCTCGTTAATTGGATGGACTGAGCTTTTAAAAACAGAAACGGTTAACCCTGACTATATTTCCGAAATAGAAAAAGACATCAAGCGTCTTGAAATCATAACAGATCGCTTTAGTAAAATAGGGTCAAAACCTTTACTAAAAACAAGTAATATTATATCAGAGACCATAGAGTCTTTTAACTATTTAAAAGCCCGAAACAGCAAGCTAATCTCCTTTGAAATGAAGGCTCCAGAAAAAGAAATTCTTGTAAAATTAAACGTTGAACTTTATAGCTGGGCCATCGAAAATTTAGTTAAAAATGGAATTGACGCCATGAAGGGAGAAGGCCATATTAGTGTATCGTTAGAGACCACGGAATCTATGGTGCTAATAAAGGTAAAAGATAGCGGGAAAGGGATTCCAAAAAACCGATTCAAAAAGGTATTTGAGACTGGGTTCACTTCTAAAAAACGAGGCTGGGGATTGGGATTGTCACTTTCAAAACGTATTATTGAAGAGTATCATAACGGAAAAATTAAAGTACTTCACTCAGAAGTAGATAATGGAACCACAATGCAGATTAGTTTGAAAATACTATAAGAAAGAAGCTATTTTATTTGCAATTTGTATAAAATCTTCAGGGGCTAATTGCTGCTTTTTTACAAACTGAGCATCTTCCATAGTGCTTAATGGAATTAGGTGAATATGAACATGTGGTACTTCAAGTCCAATAACTGTCATACCAATACGTTTACAATCAATCGCTTTTTCTAAGGCTATAGCAACTGTTCTTGAAAAATCCATCAAAGCTAGATAAACTGATGGCTCCAAATCAAATAGTTTATTAATTTCTTGTTTAGGGACACAAAGCGTATGTCCTTTCGCGTTTGGATTAACATCCAAAAAGGCGAGGAACTGGTCTGTTTCAGCAACCTTATAACAAGGGATTTCTTTATTAATTATTTTAGTGAAAATTGAGCCCATCAACTGGAATTAAAAAAGTTAGTTTATCTTGAAATCTTTAATATTTCAAATTTCAAAATGCCATTCGGCACTTGAATTTCAGCAATATCTCCAACGCTTTTACCTAACAGCCCTTTGCCTATAGGAGAGTTCACAGATAATTTGCCTGCAGCTAAATCAGCTTCACCATCGGCCACTAAAAGGTAATCTAATTCCATTCCGTTGGATTGATTTTTTATTTTCACTTTAGACAAAACTAAAGCTTTAGTATTGTCTAGCTGAGATTCATCAATTAGACGAGCTCCAGCAAGAGTGTCCTCAAGTTTAGATATGCGCATTTCAAGCATGCCTTGCGCTTCCTTAGCAGCATCATATTCTGCATTTTCACTTAAATCTCCTTTATCTCTAGCCTCTGCGATAGCCCTTGAAGCTTTAATACGCTCCACGTCTTTGAGCTGCTTCAACTCACCTCTTAATTTCTTCAATCCTTCGGCCGTGTAATAAGATACATTGCTCATAACTAATAATTTTTAAAGTAGTCGTTTATTTAGGTTTTTGAATAGTCTAAAAAGAATTTAGAACTAAACACAAAAATCTCGTATTCACGAGATTGCTATACAAATATACAAAATATTTATCTTCCAATACTTTTTGTCGTAAATTGAATCCCGAATTAATATTTAGTATAATTGCCCACAAATACAATACCAATTAATAAATATGAGTCTTAAAAAATTAAAAACAATTGGAGCCATTGCCTTAATTTGCTTGGGGTGTTCAAGCAGCAGCAACTACGATGAGTCCTGTAACTTTCTAGCTAATATTAATGTAGTCATATCGTTAAACCTTGCCCTTTCACAATACAATCAGTTAACGTTTCCTAGCAATCCTGTCTACGTCCCTAATGTTGGAAATGGTGGGATTATAGTTAACAATACCGGGATTGGTTATGTGGCATTTGATGCCGCAGACCCTAATCATGTCTTTAGTGAATGTTCTATATTATCTATTGACGGTATTGAAGCTGTTTGTAGTTGCGAGAACAATAAATACAACCTTGTTACAGGACAACCTATGGAGAACCCTGAACTACGATGCAGCCTAAAGCCATACTTTGTAGAAAGCAACGGAAATAGCCTTTTTATTTCAAATTAAAAAAGCGTGCCTAGGCACGCTTTTTGTAATATAATATTAAGGTTCTTAGAATTTTAACGTCACACCAACTAAAAAGTTTCGAGTGGCTTGTGGATAATACCCGGCCCCTTCAATAGTCGTTAATTGACCTGGTACCGACCAGTCGTCGTCATACGTATAATAGTAACCATTGGACACATATTCTTTATCAAAAATATTATTTACTAAAGCGGAGACCACCACAGTACTAAAAACTGATTTCGGATTCCATTCGTAAGTGATATTTAAATCATTGACAAAATACTCTTTTAACTTTGAGGTATCAGTATCGGTGTTACCCATATATTGATCTCCAACATACTTGGTGAGAAAACTTAGACTAAAATTCTTTAAAGGACTGTATATAAAAGCATTTGAAGCGACAACTTCTGGAGAAAAAGAAATGTTTGTGGTTCCAAAATCTTTTAAAATGCCGTCAACCTGAGAATAGGTTTGCTTGTTCTTATTTGAACTTAACGTTAGCACAGGCTGTATTATAAACGTATCAGACAATGAAAAAGCAGCTTCTATTTCTAGACCTAATCTATAACTATCTCCACTATTAGTTCGTATTGGCGCCCCAACATCATCCAAAGCACCTGTTAAGATTAGCTGTTCATTGTATTGCATATAATAAGAGTTGATATTTAACATAACCCCTTCTTTATTGTAGCGCCATCCCATTTCAAAATCGTTTAGTTGTTCTGGCTTTACATCCGGATTACTTTCAAAATCAGAACGGCTTGGTTCTCTATTGGCTCTCGCGTAAGAAGCATATAGACTTGAATTAGACGCTAACTGATAAGACACTCCAACTTTTGGATTAAAAAAGCTGTAAGACTCATCGATCCGCATATTTTCTAAATCAGAAGTAAGGCCAAACGTTTTATAACCAACATTTCTTAGTTGTAAATCCCCATAAACATCAATTTTAGAATTTAATGTATAGGTGGCTTTTGCAAAGGCACTAAAATCTGTTTTCTTTCCATTTCCAAAATAATACTGATCTCTAATTGAGGTTTCCGAAGCAAATTGCCTAGCCCAAATCACCTCTCCAAAATGATCTCCATCATAGTTACTGTAAGACCCCCCGACTATAAAATTAAGATCTGATTCTTTATAGTTGGCAGTTGCATTAATAACATAGAAATCATTATCTAACCAGCGTCTTCTAATGAGGTCTGTCACCGCTGTACCATAAAAATCAACTCCAGTGGCTTCTACAATTCCGCCATAAGTGCTAGCAGCATCGTCTTGTCTATATTGTTCATAGTAACCCCGACCATATGTATAGTTCAATCCTAAATTAGTAGACCAGTTTTGGTTAAATTTTTGATTCCAGTGAAGCTGGTAATGGTCCTGCTTATAGTTGTCAATTTCGTTTTCGTAAGTGTAAGGATTTTGACGGCGATCATCTTCTAATTGCTGTTTAGTCAACCCTTCCCAAGACTGATATGTTTTTTCATGACCACCAAAAACCAATGCTTTAATAAGAGTCCCGTTATTATTGTAAGTCCCTTGTAAAAAATAGGATTTAAGATCGGAGAAAGCACGATCTACGTAGCCATCAGAATTTATTGTTGACAAACGTCCTGAGAGCTCAAAAACATCATTGATTTTTCCTGTACTAAACTTCACTGAGTGTTTCCTCGTGTTGTAACTTCCAAAAGAATTTGAAACTTCAGCAGTAGGGATGTAAGACGAAGCATCTGTTAGGATGTTAACACTTGCGCCAAAGGCTCCCGAGCCATTGGTGGACGTACCAACTCCTCTTTGAAGCTGAAGGCTTTCAACTGATGACGTAAAGTCAGGCATGTTTACCCAAAAAGCACCCAAAGACTCCGCATCGGTAAATGGGATTCCATTAATTGTAACATTTGTAGAAAGAGGGCTCACACCACGGACTCTAATTCCAGTGTATCCAATTCCTGCACCAGCATCACTTGTTGTGACTACAGAAGGCAAGTAGTTCAATAAAATAGGAAGATCCTGGCCCAAATTACGAGACTGTAATTGCGCCTTGGTAAGATTGGAATGAGCGATTGGAGCGTTGGGTTTTACCCTAACAGATTGTACCAAAACTTCTTCTAAAGTTTGTGTTCTTGTAGAGTCTGACTCTACTTGATTTTGTTGTCCAAAGATTGTTGTTGTAGACAACAAAAATGCAGACAAAAGAATATAATTTTTCATGCGATAAAATAATAACGAATAAAAAGAGGTGATTATTCTTTGTTAATTAATAAAATATTTGAAGCTAACGCTTCGTTGAACTTCAATTAAAGACAAAGCTTTAACTGTAGTTCGATTCCCTAAACAGCATTACCTGTTCTAGGTTCAATGGGTATGATCTCAGCCGATATCGGCACCCCTTTATTGAGAACGGTACAAATATAGTTTAGATAAATATTTTAATAAAGTTTTATTTACTTTTTTTTGGATGATTCAACAAAAAGCTAGTTTGTAGGGCTTACTTGATAAGCTTGCTTAAAAAGGTCATTAACTCATTTCACAGGGTATGTTTTAATAACTTATTAATTTCTTCTGTAGCTAATTTAAGCCTTTCTTTTTTACTTCCCTTTAAGATTATATATGGTTTATTGTATTTTTTTAACTGATCTTCAAAGGCCTGAAACATTTTTTTTCTGGAATTGGGTTTATCTCTCAAATCATCAGCCTCCCAAGGCACATCAATATAGGTCAATAAATATAAATCATACTCGTTTTTGATGGCAAATTTTTCTAAAAGAGGATCACAACTCCCTGAATAATAAGCCTCTGAATACACTTTTGTTTCCAATAAATTAGTATCGCATATCAAAACTGTATTTGTTTTTTGAGACAGTTCATTTTCTAAGTACATTTGACCTAAAGCGATAGGTAATAAGTCACTTGGCTCGCATGTTTTACGCTCATTATTCCACTTATCTTGTAGGTATTCGCGAGCATACTCTGGAACCCAGACAGAATTATAATACCGCGCTAAAGCCTTAGAGAGCGTCGTTTTCCCTGTAGACTCTGGCCCAAATAAAACGACTCTTATACAGTCTGAATGCTGTTGCTTAAGTTCTTTTTCCATGCTAAAAATCCAAATATTGCTAAAATTGTGAAACCAAAATACTGTATGCTAGTAAATGTTAATCCTTTATAAAGGTATAGTGGAATTGAAATGATATCGGCTACAACCCAGAAATACCAATTTTCAATTTTCCGTTTGGCCATAAGCCACATCCCAACAAAAAACAAGGCCGTTGTCAACGTATCTACATAAGCGACCCAATTAGTCCACATATCATAAAATTGATACACTTGATAAACCAATACCAAGGTTAATGCAAAAATTATAACCGCAATTATTTTTTCAGATTTTGTGGCTCTTGAAATAGGCGTTACGTTTTTTGCATCTACTTTTCGAGTCCATATATACCAACCATAGAGACTCATAATAAAGTAATAGCCGTTGATCATCATGTCGCCTAATAGTTGCCATTTAAATAATAAATACACAAATATAGAAGTACTGATTAGCCCTGTAGGAAAGACTAAAATATTATTCTGTTTTGAATACCAAACGGAAGCAAATCCAAAAAACACCGCCGTAATTTCCAGAACAATATCTAAAACTGCATAAGAACTATATTGTTCAAATAAAAAATTAAAAATTTGGCTCATAATCACTTCGGTCAGATTTAACAATTTTCATGTTTAAAACAACATTATCTATAGCTTCGAATGACTCTTTTATGGCTTTTGCAACAAATAGCATCAAAGCATCAAACTCACCATAGATCTGGGTGCTCAAGGGTGTTTCAATAACCTTGTAACCTGACTTTCTCAAGTCTATGATGAATGCTATAATTGGTGGCTCAAAATCAGCTTGCAAAGGAGTTAATGTGAATTCTATCGATATATTCATTGTACTGTTTAAGGTAAAATTTCTGGTTCTGTAATGACAAGCCCAAAGCCTTCAAACTCTATAAAAGTAGCGACAAACTTCAACTTATGATTTGCTCGGACGATCCAAGCAGTCGTTTGATTTGATTCTGTGCCAAAGGGAAGTACCAAAAAATGTTTTTTAAAAATCATTCCTTGCGTGCCATATAATTTATAAAGGGCTTCTTTGGTACACCAAACCCAAGTTAGTTTCTGGATTTGAGCTGCATCGTTTTTATTTAAATAAAAGGTTTCATAGCCAATAAATTTTGGCGCTATTTGGATTATTTTAGAACGTTGTTTTTCAATGTCAATTCCAACCTCGTGGCAGCTAATCACTACAGTTGAAAAACTATATGAATGCGAAATAGATATTTGCATTCCATCTTTAAGAAACGGCTTCCCAAAAGAATCGTAAAATAAATCTGAATCCGAATAACCAAATTCTCCTAATAGCATTCTAACACTTAAAAACGCTCTTTGATGAAGATCACTTTTCATGCCTCTAACACGCTCTAAACTTTCAGGGGTTAAAACTAATCTGCTCGTCAAAAACTCGATGGACTCTGATATCTTCCATACTTTAACATTAGTTTGTGAGTTTAAATCGAGTGATTTGTAAAGTGGCATTTAATTTTTAAAAAGTTAATAGTTATCTTTGCAGTATATAAAATTAAAAAAACGAAAATACGCTATTTTATAAATTTAAACCAAAATAGTGCATTTAAAAAATTGCCATATGAACGTAAAAACCATCCCCTACATTCCTTACAAAGTAAAAGACATGTCTCTTGCAGATTGGGGTCGCAAAGAAATTGAACTTGCTGAAGCAGAAATGCCCGGCTTGATGAGCCTTCGTGAAGAATACAAAGATATCCAACCCTTAAAAGGGGCGCGAATTGCAGGGTGTTTACACATGACCATTCAAACGGCAGTTTTAATTGAAACTTTAGTGGCACTTGGTGCAGATGTTACATGGAGCTCATGTAATGTATTTTCAACTCAAGATCAGGCAGCTGCAGCGATTGCAGCTACTGGAGTTCCAGTGTATGCTTGGAAAGGTCTAACTGAAGAAGAATTTGACTGGTGTATCGAACAAACTTTATTTTTTGGAGAAGATCGCCAACCTTTAAATATGATTCTTGATGATGGTGGTGATTTAACTAATCTTGTTTTTGATCATTACCCAGAGTTGATGGCTGGAATTAATGGATTAAGTGAAGAAACGACAACAGGCGTTCACCGTCTGTATGAGCGCATGAAAAACGGAACGTTATCAATGCCCGCAATCAATGTGAATGATTCAGTTACAAAAAGTAAATTTGACAATAAATACGGATGTAAAGAAAGTGCTGTAGATGCTGTTCGTCGTGCTACTGATATTATGTTGGCTGGAAAACGAGTTGTGGTTTGTGGCTATGGAGATGTTGGAAAAGGAACTGCCGCCTCTTTTCAGGGAGCTGGTAGTATTGTGACAATCACCGAAATTGACCCTATCTGTGCTTTACAAGCTGCCATGGATGGATTTGAAGTTAAAAAACTAGAGACTGTTTTGCCAACAGCTGACATTGTAGTAACAGCAACCGGAAATAAAGACATCGTGTTAAGTGCTCATTTCGAGGCAATGAAAGACAAAACAATTGTTTGTAATATTGGCCACTTTGATAATGAAATAGATATGACATGGTTAAATGACACACATGGAGATACGAAAGTTGAAATTAAAGCACAAGTTGACAAATACACGATTGATGGAAATGACATTATTGTTTTGGCTGAAGGTCGTTTAGTAAACTTAGGCTGTGCAACTGGTCACCCTAGTTTTGTAATGAGTAACTCATTTACAAACCAAGTGTTAGCTCAAATTGAATTATGGACTAACAAAAAGGCCTATGAAAATGAAGTGTATATGTTACCAAAATATTTAGATGAAAAGGTAGCTAAACTTCACCTAGCCAAAATTGGCGTAGAACTTACTGAACTTCGAAATGAGCAAGCAAGCTATATTGGTGTAGAAGTTCAAGGGCCATTTAAGCCGGAGTATTATCGCTACTAAAAAGTATTTAAAAACTACAAAAGCCAAAGTAATCACTTTGGCTTTTTTTTATTTAAATTTATTAATTAAAAATTAATTAATGAAATTTATAAAGACAAAAATAAAAGATCTTCAACAAATAATGAAAATTATTGGGGAGGCTCAAAAATTTCTGGCGAGTCATAAAATTGATCAGTGGCAAAATGGCTATCCAAACGAAGAGGCCATAATTAAAGATATCACAAATAATGAAAGTTATATAATTACATCTATAGATTCAATACTGATTGGTACAGCTATGTTCTCTACTAAAAAAGAACCAACCTACAAATCAATTGAGGGGAAATGGATCACCAAATCAGATGCAATATATGGAGTGATCCACAGAATGGCCGTCACAAATGAATTTAGAAAAAAAGGCATTGCAAAATTTATCTTTGAGCAGTGTGAACAACAACTATTAAAAAATAATATCATATCAATGCGCATCGATACACATGAAGATAACCTGGTAATGCAAAGTTTACTGAAGAAATTAAAATACCTCTATTGTGGCGTTATTTATCTTGACAATGGCGACAAACGCTTGGCTTATGAGAAATGTCTAAATAATTTATAGGACAAAAAAAAGCCTCGCTATGCGAGGCTTTTTTTATACTAGTCTGTCTGATTAAGCTTCAAAAGGGACAATAGACACATAGGACTTATTGTTTCTCTTTTTAGCAAATTTCACAAGCCCATCTACTTTAGCGTGAAGGGTATGATCTTTTCCAGCATACACATTCTCGCCTGGATTATGTGCAGTACCACGTTGTCTTACGATAATGTTCCCAGCTATAGCTGCTTGACCACCAAAAATCTTTACGCCTAAACGTTTTGATTCTGATTCTCTACCATTTTTCGAACTTCCGACTCCTTTTTTATGTGCCATTTTATTTCGATTTTATTGTTATATGATTTAACTTAAGGCTGAAATTAAATCAGCTTTTTTCATAGCTGAAATTCCAGGAACTCCTTTAGCTTTCGCTAATTCTTTTAATTTTGTAACTGTCATTGATGACAAGTCTGCAGTAGCCTCTGCCTTTGGAGTAGCAGCTTTAGCAGCTGGTTTAGAAACTTCTTTCTTTGCGGCTGGCTTTGCTTCTGCTTTCGGCGAAGCAGCTTTCGCTGGTGACGCTTTCTTAGCTCCTGAGGCAACAATGCTTTCAATTTGTATTTCAGTTAAAGACTGGCGATGGCCATTTTTAACTCTATAGCCTTTACGTCGTTTCTTTTTGAATACGATCACTTTATCACCTTTAAGGTGCTTTAAGACTTTAGCTCCTACCTGAGCTCCGTCTATAGCTGGGGCGCCTATAGTTACTTTGGTCCCATCTGCTAAAAGAAGTACATTGTCGAAAGTGACCTTGTTTCCTTCTTCTGTTTGCAAACGGTTAACAAAGACTTTTTGGTCTTTTTCAACTTTGAATTGATGCCCTGCTATCTCTACAATTGCGTACATAGCGTAACGTTTTTTATTAGATTAATATCCTTACCAAAAAAGTAAGGCGGGTGCAAATATAATTCTATTATATTAATCTGCAAATAATTACAGTGATATCCTTATAAATAGTTTAATAAAATGTGTGGTTTTAAAAAAAATATTACTTTTGAAATAATTCTGTAACAAATTTACAGATTAAACGTCTAACGTATAAATTATAAATTTAAAAAATAACTCATGAAAAAATGCTTATGTTTATTAGCTGCTTTGCTTGGATTAACCTCAACAATCTACGCACAAGAAGTTAAATTTGAAGAGTACGATTTAAATAACGGCATGCACGTTATCTTACATCAAGACAATTCTGCTCCAGTTGTAACAACTTCAGTTATGTACCATGTTGGCGCTAAAGATGAAAACCCCGAGCGTACTGGGTTTGCTCACTTCTTTGAACATTTATTGTTCGAAGGAACTAAAAATATTCCTAAAGGAGAGTGGTTTACAATTGTAACTTCTAATGGAGGTAGTAATAATGCCAATACTACAGATGACCGAACCTATTATTATGAAGTATTTCCTTCAAACAATGTAGAGCTAGGTCTTTGGATGGAATCTGAGCGTTTACTTCACCCGGTTATTAACCAAGATGGAGTGGACACACAAAATGAAGTTGTAAAAGAAGAAAAGAGATTGAGAGTTGACAATAGTCCCTATGGAAAATTCCTTGAAATGATCAAGTTGAATATGTTTAAAAAACACCCCTATAAAGGAACAACCATTGGAAAAATGGAACATTTAGATGCTGCAACCTTAGAAGAATTTCAAGCATTTAATGCTAAGTTTTATGTTCCAAATAACGCAGTACTAGTAGTTGCTGGGGATATTAATGTGGCTGAAGTTAAGGTAATGATTGAAAATTATTTTGGGCCAATTCCAAGAGGAAACGATATTGAAAGAAACTTCCCAAAAGAAGATCCTATTAACGCTCCGATGAGAGCTAAAGCATATGATTCTAACATTCAGATTCCAGCAATAATGGCGGCTTACAGAACTCCTTCATTTAAAGAAAGAGATTCTTATGTACTTAGTATGATCTCCACTTACTTAAGTGACGGAAAAACATCTAAACTTTATAAAAAAATTGTTGACGATAAGAAAATGGCACTACAAGTTGGAGCGATCAATCTTAGTCAAGAAGACTACGGAACTTATATCCTATATGGGTTACCATTAGGGGACGTTTCACTTGACGATTTAGTGGCTGAAATGGATGAGGAAATTTTAAAACTTAAAAACAACCTTATTTCTGAAAGAGACTACCAAAAAATTCAAAACAAGTTTGAGAACAACTTTGTAAGCTCCAACTCAAGTTTTGAGGGGATTGCAAATTCACTGGCCCGTTATTATATGTTATATGGCGATGTTAATTTAATTAATAATGAAATTGACATTTACCGTTCTATCACACGTGAAGAAATCCAATCAGTTGCTAATAAATATCTTAACGCAGACCAACGATTGTTATTAGAATACTTACCAGAATCCGAAAAGGAATAATCAATAAAAAACCTTAAAATGAAAACTAAATTATACATATTAATTGCCGTGTTTTTTATGTCTACAGGAGTTAACGCTCAGATTGACCGCTCACAGCAACCTAAACCAGGTCCCGCTCCAGAAATTTCTTTGGAAGAGCCACAAGAATTTGAACTAAAAAACGGCCTTAAAATAATGGTTGTTGAAAACCACAAACTCCCTAGAGTATCCTTTAGACTTGCTTTTGACAGAGATCCAGTTGTTGAAGGTAGTAAAGCTGGAGTTACTTCGCTATTAGGTGCGATGTTAGGTAATGGAACAACAAATATTTCTAAAGACGAATTCAATGAAGAAATAGACTTTTTAGGAGCAAGACTAAGCTTTGGTTTTGGTGGCGGTTCAGCGTCTTCGATAACTAAATATAGCAATCGTATGCTAGAGCTATTGGCAGATGCAGCAATGAACCCCTTGCTAACTGAAAAAGAATTTCAGAAAGAAAAGGAAAAGTTAATTGAAGGCATAAAATCTAGCGCCAAAAGTGTAGATGCAATTGCTGGACGTGTTGGCGGGGCATTAGCTTACGGCAAACAGCATCCTTATGGAGAATTTATCACTGAAGAAACTGCTAACGAGGTAACTCTTGGTGATGTAAATGCTTATTACGAAAAATACTTTAACCCAAATAATACGTACTTAGTAATTATTGGAGATGTAAAAACAAAAGCTATTATGAAGCTTGTGAAAAAACATTTCAAAAAATGGGACAAAGCAGAATCTATGACTACCGTAATTATAGAGCCTAACGAAAACCCTAAAACTTTAGAGATTAATTTTATTGACATGCCTAATGCTGTACAGTCGAACATCTCCTTGTCAAGTAATGTGTCTCTAAAAATGAGTGATCTAGATTACCACGCGGTACTAATTGCAAATAAAATACTTGGAGGTGGATTTAATAGCTATTTAAACATGAATCTTCGTGAGGAGCATGGTTACACGTATGGTGCTAGGTCATCTGTTGGAACAGACAAGTATGTTTCTAGATTTAGCGCTGGGGCAGCAGTTAGAAACGCTGTCACAGATAGTGCTGTTGTAGAAACTGTAAAAGAAATCAAACGCATTAAGGCAGAGCCTGTTACTGCAGATGCCTTATCAAATGCGAAAGCTAAATATGTGGGTGATTTTGTAATGGCACTAGAAAGACCTAGTACTATTGCTCAATATGCAATTAGCACAAAAGTAAACGAACTTCCTGAGGATTTCTATACAACTTACCTTCAAAAAATAAATGCGGTTACAATTGAAGATGTTCAACGAGTGGCTAACAAGTACTTCAGTGCTGAAAATGCTCGAATCATTATTGTAGGTAAAGGAAGTGAAGTGATCGAAAATCTTGAAAAAACAGGAATACCAATTAACTACTTCGACACTTTTGCAAATCCAGTTGAAAAGCCTGAGTTTTCAAAACCCATCCCAGCTGGAGTAACGGCATCAACAGTTATTGAAGGTTACATCACAGCAATTGGTGGATTAGAGGCTGTAAATGCAGTAACCTCTGTAATGATAGCAGCTAACGTTACTATTGAAGGAATGCCCTTTAAACCAACAGCGATGATGAAAACGATGTCACCAAACATGTCCTCAATGGAAATGTCTATTGAAGGAATGGGAACAGTCATGAAACAAAAGTATAACGGAAGCGAAGGATATGCCGAACAGCAAGGCATGAAAATGCCAATGTCAGAAACTGAACTCGCTGAAAAAGCAGAAGAAAAAGGCTTATTTCCAGAAACGTATTTAGATGTAAGTACACTTACACTAATTAGCCTTACAGCTATAGATGGTGTTGATGTTTATAAAGTAAAAGTGAAAGAGGATTCTTTCCGATACTATAACTCAACTACTGGTCTTCTAGTAAGAACCGAAAAAACAGAAGAAGCACAAGGCCAAAAGGTAACGTCTGTTCAGGATCTATCTGACTATAGAATGGTCAACGGAGTGCTATTTCCATATGAACAGAAAATCACAGCAGGCCCCCAAGTAATTGGCTTGACTGCAAGTGAAATTACTATTAATGTAGGAGTTTCTGCGGAAGATTTCAATTAAGTAAATATTCTATAACAAAAAAGGCCGAAGCATTCACTTCGGCCTTTTTTTATGCTTTTTTATTTACTAGATAAACTCCCAATAATATAAGTGATGATGCAAGCCCTTGGTTTATTCCAAAGACCTCTCCATCTAATAGCCCCCATAGTAGTGCCACAAGTGGCATTAGGTAGGCAACTGAAGATGCAAATACTGGACTAGAAATTTGAATCAGCGAATTAAATATAATTTTAGCCATCACCGTTCCAAATAAAGAAAGAATGACTACAGAACCAATTGACATATATATTGTATCATTTTGGAAAGTCTCAGTTGTAAAAAAGTTAGAAAAGCTTAAAACTAAAATAGCTGGTATGATTATAGCTACAAAGTTACCGGTTGCAATTGCAATCGGTTTAACATCTTGAAGATAGCGTTTTATTATATTTACACTACTGGCATACATTACGGTCGCTAAAATAACAAATCCTGCATATAAATAATTTTGATCAGGATGAAGCTCCATGCTATTAAAAATAAGCATTGAAGCTCCTACAAAGCCGAGTATCACTCCAAAGACTTGAGTTTTAGTTGAAGTTATCTTAAAAACTGCCAGGCCTATTAGAACTGTATTTAAAGGAACCAAGGAATTTAGAATAGAAACGATCCCACTGTCGACTTCCGTTTCTGCAAACGCAAATAAAAAGGACGGAAAAAATGTACCAATAAATCCAGTGATAATAATCCACTTCCATTGATGACTTTGAATTGTTTTAAGAGATTTAAACCCTATTATAAAAATAAACAATGAGGACATTACAGTTCTTAAACTCCCTAATTGAAAGGGAGAAAGACCCAAAAGACCTTTTTTTATTAAAATAAAAGAACTTCCCCAAGTTAATGCAAGTAGAAAAAGATAAAACCACTTTTTTTGTTCTGTGTTCATTCCGAATTATTAAAAGAATACAAAATTGAACAATAAATTAGAAAAACAATCAAATATCTTTACATTTGTTTACAAATATAAAATAGTTCTATGAAGTTTTTAAAAAATATTTTAAGCGTAACATTTATTTTAATCCTATTATCATCTTGTAAGACAGATAAAAAAGTAGAAATCAAAACTATTGATGTTAGTTCAGAAAAAATAAGCCAAAAGCTAGACCCTAATGCAGTTTATTCAAAAGCTGAGTTTAGTATTAAAGGGATGACTTGTGAAATGGGTTGTGCCAAAACTATTGAGAAAAAACTAGCAAAAATGTATGGCATGAAGTCAGCTACTGTAGATTTCAAAAATGAACTCGCTTTAGTTGAATTTGACGTTGCTAAAATAAACCCTTTGAGTATTACTAAAACAGTGAATGATATAAGCAATATTTATTCTGTTGAAAATATGCAAATTATTAAAGCCGCATACACAAGTAACTAAGATTTAGAAAGCCACTTTAATTATTGGAACTTTTTCAGAAGAAAGACCTTTAAAATGTAGTAGACTAGGAATTAAAAGGTGTTCTGTTGAGAATATGAAACATCTATTTTCGAATAGTTTTAAATTAGAAGGACAATTAAGGACAGATCATACAACCCCTTTTGATACAATTCAGGACTTTAATTTCTGTATTCTTAAAAAAATAAAGTAAAGCTATTTTACTATAAGTTTTTTAATTGAGATTGAATTATTTTCTTGAAACTTTACAAAATAAATACCACTACTTAAAATAGAGATATCGATACTAGCTCTGTTGTCCCCTGCCAATACCTTGTCACCAGTAATATCATAAATTTCATATTTTAAATATTCCCTAGAAGATGAAATGCTGAAGAAGTCTTTTGCAGGATTAGGGTGAATGAAAATAGCTGAGTCAGAATTATTATTTATTCCTAAACTGTTATTCATTATATGCTCAAAAAATAACCATACTTCTAGAGAAGCATCTATATCCATATTAGCCCCTTGAGAACCAGGCCAGTCATGGCCACCTCCATAAATTTTATATAACCAAACCTCATTATTATTGTCTGATCCGTAATTTTTTTCACTTACAACGGAACTACCATCCGAAGTGTTAGTGTTAGGTAAATCCTCAGTGAAGAATTCAGTACAATTATTCAAATCAGCCCAATATTCAATAATTGAAGGAATGCTTGGGTAAGCTCCCCAACCGCCAGATGATGTGGGGTCTCCATCATAGTAAGTAACGTTATCGTTAACTCCATGGATTTCAAAAATAGAAATTAAACTAGAGGGGTTACAAGTATCCATTATTTCTTGCAACATCATACCTGCTACAGGTGCAATAGCTTTAAAAGTCTCAGACGCTTGGCAAGCTAACATGTAGCACATATCTCCTCCATTTGACATTCCAGATGCAAATGTTTTATCAGCACTTAAATTATTTTCAGACTGTAAATAGATGGCTAGTTCTTTTAAAAAGTCAACATCATCAACGGTTTCGTTTGGGTGAAAATCATAACCAACATTCCAGAATCTATTTCCAGAATCATCCACAGTTCCTCTAGGATAGCATACTGCAAATCTATACTCATCAGCGATATCATTCATGTTAGAATAATTTCTAATATTCTCTGCATCGCCACTATATCCATGCATGACAAAAACTAAAGGAGAGTTTTCTTCTAATCCTTCTGGCTCATAATAGATGTAATCTCTATCAATTCCATGATGTGAAAAGCTAGTATAAGTTGATTCTGGTGGAGTATTAGATTCAATAAGCTGAAAATCAAAACTTGAATTACTCCAAAAACTATCCCATGCAATGTAGTAAGTAACTCCAGCAGTAGCCTCAAAAGTAGCAGTAGATAAAAAGGTGTTATAAAGAATTCCTCCATCATCATTTCCTGCTACACAAACTAAATTATCACAGGGTCCTTCATACACATGAAGCCTTGTGTCATCATTTTGATTGGATTCTAAATCAGAAGTTACTGTTACAAATATGTTTTGATCAGGTACATAAGAAAACCATTCTAAATTAGAATTATCATAACTATCTAGCTCTGTGCAGTCAAGACTATATGTATCCCCGCTTATATTATCGACATAATAATCTCCAGCAATAATTTCAATTGATTCTTCACAGGAGTTGCCATTTTGAGCAGATAAAAAATAAGTTGAGAATAATAATATACAAAAGATATAAGTTTTCATAAAACTCTAGTTGGTTAAGTCAATTACTTTTTTGTGATTTCTACTATCATATCTCTAGCAGTCATAAATTTTACTTTATGAACTGAATTTTTCACTAAATCATTATCTATTCGGTTTTCCAAATATTCTATAATTTCTTTTGCTGTTGAGTCTTGGTTCATCCAATAAATTTATTAAATAAAAAACAATAACTTTCATTATATTTAATATATAAACTAAATAATTTTAAATCTTTGAATTCTTAATTAGAGTTCATTAATGCTTCAATTTCATCAATTTCAATAGGGATATTCTGCATTAAATTTACAGGAGATCCTTTGGCTTGAATCACTACATCGTCCTCAAGTCTAATTCCCATGTTTTCTTCAGGAATATAAATTCCTGGCTCAACAGTAAAAACCATATTAGCTTGCATAGGCGATTTCAGAGCGCCAAAATCATGAGTGTCTAAACCCATGTGATGAGAAGTCCCATGCATGAAATACTTTTTATAAGCAGGCCACTTTGGATCTTCGTTTTGTACATCTACTTTATTAATTAATTCCAAACCCAAAAGTTCAGATGTCATTAGTTTCCCGACCTCTACGTGATAGGCATCCCACATGGTTCCAGGTACAAGTAATTTAGTTGCTTGATTTTTGACGTTTAGAACTGCTTGATAGACAGCCTTTTGACGTGCGGTAAACCGTCCATTAACAGGGACTGTTCGTGTCATATCGCTCGAGTAATTTGCATACTCAGCAGCAACATCCATAAGTAAAAGATCGCCATCCTTACACTCTTGATTATTATCTATATAATGTAGAACACAGGCATTATATCCAGAGGCTATAATAGGTGTATAAGCAAACCCTTTCGAACGATTTCTTAGAAACTCATGTGTATATTCTGCTTCAATCTCGTACTCCATAACTCCTGGCTTCACAAACCCTAGAACTCTGTTAAATCCTTTTTCAGTGATATCACAAGCCGTTTTAATAAGTGAAATTTCCTCCGATTCTTTAACCCCTCTAAGCGCTTCCATAATTGGAAAATTAGGAACCATTTTGTGAGCTGGATACGAAGATTTAACCATTTTCAAAAAACGATCTTCGCGTGTCTCCATTTCTACTGCTTGACGGTAGTGCTCGTTATTGTTGTAGTAAAAATGAGTAGACTCTTCCATTAATCTTGAAAAAATATACTGAAACTCTTCCAACCAATACACGGTCTTAATTCCAGACGAAGCGGTTGCTTGTAATTTACTAAGTTTAGCGCCTTCCCAGATAGCAATGTGATCGTTGGTCTCTTTTACAAATAGCACTTCACGATGCGCTTCTTGTTTAGCGTCTGGAAAAACAAGTAAGATACTCTCTTCCTGATCTACGCCGGTTAGGTAAAAAATGTTTCGGTGCTGTTCAAATGGAAGTGTACTGTCGGCACCTGTAGAAAATACATCATTTGAATTAAATATAGCTATAGAATTTGAAACCATCTGTTTAGATAGCTTCAATCTGTTTTTGATAAATAATTCAGGGCTTATCGGAAGGTATTTCATATTGAATTTTATTTAACTCAAATTTAAAAATTTTATAACACAATAAACAAATAAAACAATTTAATTACTCTGATGTATTGTGCTTATTTAAAACTATTCTAAATAATAAAATTATGCCTGTAGTTATTGTCTAAAACCTTACCGTGAAGTACCTTTGTATAGTAAAAAAATTAAATAATAATGAGTGAGGTTTTAAAGTCATCGATTGGAAGAAAGATAGCCATGGCGCTCTCTGCATTTTTCCTTATGTTTTTCATTTTACAGCATTTTGCAATCAATATTTTATCTGTTTTAGACCCAGACACTTTTAACGAGGTGTCTCATTTCATGGGAACAAATCCATTGGTACAGTATGTATTACAACCCGTTCTTATTTTTGGTGTTATTTTTCACTTTGCAATGGGATTTGTTTTAGAATTTAAGAACAAATCTTCAAGATCAGTAAGCTATGCCAAAAACAATGCAAATGCCAATTCTACTTGGATGAGTAGAAATATGATATACAGCGGCGGATTTATTCTTTTTTTTCTGGTCATCCATTTTATAGATTTCTGGATTCCTGAATTAAATATAAAATATGTAATTGGAGATTCCTCTGGTCTCTTAGAAGATGGTTCAGGGTACCGCTACTTTGAGGAACTTCAACATAAATTTGTACCGCTTTGGCGCGTAGTTTTATATTGTGGTGGTTTTGTGTTTTTAGCATTACATTTATTACATGGATTCAACTCTGCATTCCAATCAGTTGGAGCAAACAATAAATATACCAAATCATTAAAAGGGTTTGGTAAAGCATATGCGATCCTAATTCCACTAGGGTTTATCATAATTGCCCTTTTCCACTATTTTAATAATTCACACTAAAACATAGGATTATGGCTTTAGATTCAAAAATACCAGAAGGTCCATTAGCAGATAAATGGACTAACCACAAAAACACTATTGACCTAGTAAACCCTGCCAACAAACGTCTGTTAGACGTCATCGTTGTAGGAACTGGTCTAGCTGGAGGCTCCGCAGCAGCTACACTCGCAGAACTTGGCTATAACGTAAAAGCGTTTTGTTTTCAGGATTCACCAAGACGTGCGCACTCAATTGCAGCGCAAGGGGGTATTAATGCTGCTAAAAATTACCAAGGAGATGGAGATTCTACCTATCGACTTTTTTACGATACGGTTAAGGGTGGTGACTACCGTTCAAGAGAAGCAAATGTGCATCGTTTAGCCGAAGTATCAACAAATATTATTGACCAATGTGTAGCACAAGGCGTTCCTTTTGCAAGAGATTATGGCGGGCTTTTGGATAACCGTTCATTTGGTGGGGTTCTAGTTTCAAGAACTTTTTATGCTAAAGGACAAACAGGTCAACAACTATTACTAGGAGCTTACTCGGCTATGAACCGACAAATTGGTCGTGGAAAGATCAAAATGTACAACCGTCACGAAATGCTTGATGTAGTCTTGGTTGATGGAAAAGCTCGTGGAATTATAGCACGTAACTTAGTGACTGGCGAAATCGAAAGACACTCAGCACACGCTGTTGTTTTAGGGTCTGGTGGGTATGGAAATGTTTTTTACTTATCGACTAATGCGATGGGTAGTAACGTCACTGCTGCATGGAAAGCACACAAACGTGGTGCTTACTTTGCAAACCCTTGCTACACACAAATTCACCCTACATGTATTCCTGTTTCGGGGGATCACCAATCGAAGTTAACTCTCATGTCCGAATCCTTAAGAAATGATGGTCGTATATGGGTGCCAAAAAACTTAGAAGATGCTAAAGCGATACAGAATCGAGAATTAAAGCCAACAGATCTTGCAGAAGATAAACGAGATTATTTCTTAGAAAGACGTTATCCTGCTTTTGGAAATTTAGTTCCTAGAGATGTTGCTTCAAGAGCCGCTAAGGAACGATGTGATGCTGGTTTTGGCGTGAATAAAACAGGCGAAGCAGTTTTCTTGGACTTTGCAGCTGCCATTATTAGATACGGAAAAGAAAAAGCGCACGTCAAAGGGCTAAATGAAGAGGATGAAACGCTTATTCGAACCCTAGGAAAAGAAGTCGTTAAAGGTAAATACGGCAACTTATTCCAGATGTATGAGAAAATTGTGGATGAAAATCCTTACGAAACTCCCATGATGATTTATCCAGCTGTTCACTATACTATGGGGGGGGTTTGGGTTGACTACAACCTGCAAACAACCATCCCTGGTTTGTATGCAATTGGAGAAGCTAACTTTTCTGAGCATGGTGCAAATCGCTTAGGAGCATCTGCTTTGATGCAAGGTTTAGCAGACGGCTATTTTGTGTTACCATATACAATTGGAAATTACCTGTCTAAAGATATTAGAACAGGACCTATTTCAACGGAATCTATAGAATTTGAAGAAGCAGAGGCAAAAGTAAAGTCTGAAATTGATCACTTTATAAATAACAAGGGAACCAAACCTGTGGATTATTTCCACAAACGTCTTGGGAAAATTATGTGGAATAAATGTGGTATGGCTCGTAATGAAAAAGAATTAAATGAAGCGATCGAAGAAATTTCAGCACTTCGTGAAGAATTTTATAAGGACGTTCGAGTTCCTGGTAACGCTAATGAATTTAATGAAGAACTTGCAAAAGCAGGCCGCGTTGCTGACTTCCTTGAGTTAGGAGAGCTGTTTGCCAAAGACGCATTGGTTCGTGAAGAATCTGCTGGCGGTCACTTCAGAGAAGAATACCAAACAGCTGAAGGGGAGGCGCAACGAAGAAAAGAGTTTCAATTTGTATCGGCATGGGAATACAAAGGGGCTCCTAAAGATGCTGAACTGCATAAAGAAGAATTAGTTTACGAAAACATTGAAGTTAAAGAACGATCCTACAAATAAGCACTGCTATGAATTTAACATTACAAATATGGCGACAAGAAAACGCCAAGGCTAAAGGGAAAATTGTAGAATATCCTATTAAAGATATCTCTCCAGACATGTCATTTCTGGAAATGTTAGATATCCTTAACAGACAACTCATAACCAATGGAGACACTCCTGTAGCTTTTGACCATGATTGTAGAGAAGGTATTTGTGGATCTTGTTCACTATATATCAACGGAGAAGCTCATGGACCTGACCGTCGTGTAACGACCTGTCAATTACACATGCGTAAATTTAAAGATGGTGATACTATTTTTATTGAGCCTTTTAGAGCTGATGCATTTCCTGTTATAAAAGATTTAGTAGTCGACCGCTCGGCTTTTGATAGAATACAACATGCTGGTGGTTTTATATCTGTAAACACTTCTGGGAATACACAAGACGGAAATTCTATTCCTATTTCAAAACACGATGCTGATGAGGCGATGGATGCCGCGACTTGCATTGGGTGTGGAGCTTGTGTTGCAAGCTGTAAAAACTCCTCTGCAATGCTATTTGTAGGGGCTAAAGTATCTCAGTATGCTTTATTACCACAAGGTCAAATTGAAGCCACGGACCGTGTTCAAAACATGGTAGCCCAAATGGATCTAGAAGGCTTTGGAAACTGTACAAATACAGGCGCTTGTGAGGTTGAATGTCCTAAAGGGATTTCATTAGAAAATATTGCAAGAATGAATCGGGAATTAATTAAGGCAAGCGTAAAGTCCTAATTATCTAAGACAAACTCCTCTATAGTGTCCCAACCCGCACGTACTTCAATGGGTTCTGAAGCATAGCTAACACGTTCTGGCTGAACTTTGCTTAAATAGTCACCGGTATCGTATAAACCGTTTTTATCGGAGTCAAAAATAGCTCTTAGAAAATAAATTCCTGGACTGACGTCTTTAAAATCAACTGGCGAGGAATCCTTGGCAAAAAAAGACTCAACAACAACCCCTTTAGCATTTGTTATTTGAATGATCATAGGGTAAACACCGTTACCAATATTAACCCTTACATTTCCATAATCAGATTGAAATTTAGTGGTAGCATTATAATTTATAGTATCATTTTCAGCGCCAAAAAAATCTATGAAAGCCCCTGGCAAGAACTGAATCTTATAGCTGTTTTTTTCAGTTTTATCAAAATTCAGTACAACGTTATTAGTCATTGAATCCAAGAACATCGTTGTCTTTAGAAAAACAGAATCTTTGTTGATAACTTGCACTTTTGACTGGTTAACTTTTTCTAAAGGTATTGTAGCACTGACTATATAGGGATCTTTTAGTTTAAGATTGGAAGTAAGAGACTTAAAGACCAAAGAGTCTGATTTAAAGTCTTTAATTCTCACTACAACTGTGTCTATAAAGTGAGCACGAACGACTTCGAAAATTAAAGAATCAACCTCAAATGTAGGGCGGTACCAATAGTTCAAAGTATCTTTATCTATTTCTTTGGTGATTACTGATGAAAAGTCGTCAGGAACGTCAGAGAGCATTTTAATAAGCATCGATTCACCTTCACCTTCATAACCAAAAGCAATTTTATTTTGAGATGCTTGTCGTGCCCGCTTAAAACTGTAATCAATCGATTCCTTGAACAATCGCAATACATAAGCCGTATCGGAAGGAACTGTAATAAATTGCTTTCTGTAGGCTATTTTGTCGGTTTTTTGTTGGTACGTATAATTCGGACTATCCTCTTTAAGAGCTGTTAATAGATATGATCCTTTTTTTATGTTTTCAAGACTAAATACAGAGCTACTGTCTGTGACTGCTACATATTTAGGCTTTTGATTATACACAATTGAATCGTAGAAAGAGGAGTCTACTTCGTACAATAGTACCGCGACACGTTCATCAACGTCTTTGTTTAAAGCATCTGAGACGATTCCTGAAACAGAAAGAGAATCAATATAATTTCCTGTAGAAAACACATACTTATAGTATGGAAACAAATTACCCTCGTTATTGTCAGATATACTTTCTCCAAAGTTAAACGCGTAAGTAGTGTTGGGTTGAAGGGTGTCAAAAATTTTAATTGTAATAACTTTACTTGCAATCCCAACGGGTGTAATCTCTGGCTCAATATTCATTGGGGGAGAGATAATAAGCTGTTTCTGAATGTTTTTTAGCTTTACATATTCGTCAAATTGAATTTCAATTTCTTGGGCGTCAAAATTTATTGAGAAATTTTTTGGACTGGACTTAACAATTACTGGGGGCGTTTCGTCTTTGTCTCCACCCGTTGTAGTGCCCCTATTGGCACATTGTGATAAAATCAAACTGACCACAATAAAAAACCCTAAGTTAGCTAACTTTTTACCCATTAAAACTGCATTTTATGCAAAGTAACAATATATTTTAGTAGTAACGAAAAATGGAATGCGTAATTGCGGGAGTTGATAAACTTAAATGCCTATTTGTAATGTTTTTAAAAAATTAAGACTCTACCAACTCAACGTATCGCCATTTATCAAAAAAATCGCTAAAAGCTTATTAATAATCAGAATAGTGATTAGTTAACGACAACTAATACCGAAAGCTAACACAAATATAAATTTCGTAATCAGGCAAAATCATAGAATATTTTTGGAAAAAATATTTATCAGGAAACCAAATATTAGACATAGTGTAGTAAATTCATAAAATTGAAATTATATTTCATATTTACATGTAAGTTTAACTTATAATTCACAAGGTTTTTTATTTTTGTAACATGACAAATCAAACAGATGCTTTTAAAAAGGTAATATCCCATGCTAAAGAATACGGATTTGTATTTCAAAGCAGTGAAATATATGATGGCTTAAGTGCTGTTTACGACTATGCACAAAACGGTGTAGAGCTGAAGAAAAATATTCGTGAATACTGGTGGAAAGCCATGGTTCAAATGAATGATAATATCGTAGGGTTAGATGCTGCTATTTTAATGCACCCAACTACCTGGAAAGCTTCTGGTCATGTCGACGCCTTTAACGACCCTTTAATTGACAACAAAGATTCAAAAAAACGCTACAGAGCTGATGTTTTAATTGAAGACTATTGTGCTAAGATTGAAGGAAAGATTGAAAAAGAAATAAAAAAAGCAGAAAAACGCTTTGGCGACAGTTTTGACAAAGTTGAGTTCATTAGCACCAATAGTCGCGTAGTTGCCTATCAAGACAAAATTAAGGCTATTTTATCACGAATGGGGCAATCATTAGAAAACGAAGACTTACCAGATGTAAAAGCACTTATTGAAGAGCTTGAAATATCAGACCCCTTAACAGGTAGTAAAAACTGGACGGATGTTAAGCAATTTAATTTGATGTTTGGCACTAAACTAGGGGCGAGTGCAGAAAACGCTATGGATTTGTACTTAAGACCTGAAACTGCACAAGGAATATTTGTAAACTTTTTAAATGTCCAAAAAACTGGTCGTATGAAAATCCCTTTTGGGATTGCACAAACCGGAAAAGCTTTTAGAAATGAGATTGTAGCCCGTCAGTTTATTTTTAGGATGCGTGAATTTGAACAAATGGAACTGCAGTTCTTTATCAAACCTGGTACACAAGCAAAATGGTATGAGCATTGGAAAGAAGCACGCATGAAATGGCATTTGTCGTTGGGTATGAATAGTGAGAACTATCGTTTTCATGACCACGATAAGCTAGCTCATTATGCTGATGCTGCTTCTGATATTGAATTTAAATTCCCCTTTGGTTTTAAAGAACTTGAAGGTATCCATTCTAGAACAGATTTTGACTTGAATCAACACGAGACTCATTCTGGGAAAAAGCTACAATACTTTGATCATGAGGAAAATAAAAGTTACACCCCATATGTTCTAGAAACTTCTATTGGGTTAGATAGAATGTTTCTAGCTGTATTCTCAAACGCGCTGACTGAAGAGACCTTAGAAAATAACACAACTAGGACTGTATTAAAACTACCTGCGGTCTTGGCTCCTACTAAAGCTGCAATACTTCCCTTAGTAAAAAAAGATGGACTTCCAGAAGTTGCAAAATCCATTGTAAAAGAATTAAAATGGGACTTTAATGTGGTTTATGACGAAAAAGATGCTGTTGGAAGGCGTTACCGTCGTCAAGATGCCCTGGGTACTCCTTTTTGTATTACTGTAGACCATGACTCCTTAGAAGATAAATGTGTAACTATTAGGCAACGAGACACTATGAGTCAACAACGTGTTAAGATAGAAGATCTAAAGTCTATTATAGAAAATGAAGTTTCCATGAAAAGCTGGCTAAAGAGAATATAATTAATATCAAAAAAATGAAACTTAATAAACTTTGTTATTTTACTCTAATAACTTTTTTAATTTCCTTAAAAGGTCACTCCCAATTAAACGCTAGTGTAATTGGATCTGCGCAAGTTTTAGACAACAACTGCTTTTTAATAACTCCAGCTGTTAACGATCAATCAGGAGGTGTTTGGTATGACAATTCCATTGATTTCTCAAACGACTTCACCATTTATTATCAAAGTTATTTTGGTAGCAACGATGCAGATGGTGCAGATGGAATGGCTCTGGTTTTTAAACAAAATTCTACTCCAGCAATTGGTAATACAGGGGCATATGTTGGTTATGGAGGTATTGACCAGTCTTTAATTATTGAATTTGATACGTTTCAAAATAATGGAGGAGCTGACCAAGGGCCAGAGGCTTTTAGCGACCCAACCTATGACCACATAGCTATTATGAAAAATGGCGTTTCTGACCATGCTTCTTCTTCAAACTTGTCGGGTCCGATTCAGGCCAGCATTAGTAGTGTAAATATAGAAGATGGCGTTGACCACGATGTTAAAATTGAGTGGGTTTCTAGCAGTCAAACACTTAATGTTTACTTTGATTGTAATTTAAGACTGAGTGTAACTGAAGATTTTAAAAATACAATTTTTGAAGGAGACAGCAGTGTTTATTTTGGCTTTGTAGGTTCAACTGGAGGGCTCAATAATATCCATCGTGTGTGTTTTAATAGTATCTCATTTATTGATAATTTAACTCTGGACGACGAAACTATTTGCGAAGGGGAAAGCATACAAGTGGATGCTAGCATTCCTAGTGGAGACAGCTATTTGTGGTCACCACCACTAGGAGTTAGTGACATTAATAGCCCTTCCCCTTTATTGTCTCCAATAGAAACTACAACTTATTTTGTTTCAATTACCGATATTTGCGGAGACCCTTCATCACAAAGTATTACTATTAATGTGGCTCAAGGAGAAGCTCCTTTGTTTGAACAAATTGCTCCTATCTGTTTTGAAGATGTTCTTGACCCTCTTCCAAATACCTCAATTGAAGGTATTACAGGGACATGGCTACCTGCTATTGACAATACATTAACCACAGAATATACATTTACCCCAGATGACGGTCAGTGCGCATCTACAACTGAAATGACTATCATTGTTCTTACTCAAACTAATCCTGACTTTAATCAAATTGATGATGTCTGCGAAGGAACAGAAATTTGGACTGGTGGCTCTCCTTTTTCTGTAGAATCAAATAACGGAATAATTGGTGTATGGACACCTGCTTTTGATGCATACAATACAACTACTTACAGTTTCATTCCTGATGATGGTCAGTGTGCTTCTACATCTGAAATGACTGTTGTTATCATTCCTCAAACTAATCCTGACTTTACTCAAATTGATGATGTTTGCGAAGGAACTCAATTAACTTTACCGACTACATCAAATGAGGGTATTACAGGAACATGGTCACCTATGATTAACAATACAATAACAACTGAATATACCTTCACACCAGATCCTGATCAATGTGCTAACCAAACAACTATGACTGTTGTTGTAAACGAAAAAATAAACCCTGTTTTTGACTCTGTAGATACTATATGTAGTGGTGAAATAATACCTGAATTTCCTACAACATCTTTAAACGGAATTACAGGAACTTGGTCACCCGCATTAGATAATACTGTAACTACAACTTACACATTCACCCCAGACGACGATGAATGTGCTAATTCAATAAACACTACAATTAATGTGCTACCTAACTTAGAATCCACTTTTAATCAACTGGATGAAATATGCGAGGGACAATCACTAACACTACCCTTGACTTCAAACGAAGGTATTTCGGGTACTTGGCTTCCCGCTATTGATAATACATTAACTACAGAATATACGTTTACTCCAGATACTAATCAGTGTGCTAGTGAAGGAACTATGGTTGTAACGGTAACTCCCTTAATCATTCCAACCTTTACAGAGATTGGCACTATTTGTATTGGTGATACTTTACCAGAGTTACCATCAACATCAATTAATAATATAACTGGCTCTTGGTCGCCAACAATTAGTAACGCAGCAAGTGCGGAATATACGTTTACACCAAATGATGGTCAATGCGCTTTAGATACCACAATGACTGTAACTGTTATTGAAGAAATTGAGCCTGAGTTTACACAAATAGATCCTATATGTATAGGGCAAATCATTAGTCCTTTACCGCAAGTATCAAATAATAATATTACTGGTACTTGGTCTCCAACATTAAATAACTTAGAAACCACTACTTATACATTTACTCCAGAAAATGGACAATGTTCTTATTTAACCACGATGACTATTGAAGTGGGGACTTTCAGTCCAATATCAATTACTGCAAGCAACATCTCAAATGATTTTGATTCAAATCAAATCATTTCAGTGACTGCGTCAGGTGGAAGTGGTAACTATGAGTTTCAATTAGATGGAGGTTCATGGCAGTCCAATTCGATTTTTGAATATGTAACTGGGTGTGAAGAACACATAGTAGCAGCTAGAGATGTAGATGGATGCATATTTGAAACTGAAACCAGCGTAATGATTATGGACTATCCAAAATTCTTCACTCCAAATGGTGATGGTTATAACGATACTTGGAATATCAAATGCCTAGAGGACAACCCATTAGCTAAAGTCAGTATTTTTGATCGTTTTGGTAAATTATTATTAAGTTTTAAACCAACTCAAAATGATTGGGATGGTACATTTAATGGACAATTAGTACCAACTAGCGATTATTGGTTCGTGGCGAGCTACCTAAACAGTGACGGAACAGAAACTCAATTTAGATCCCATTTCACGTTGCGTTACTAACGTCATATCTCTAAAAATTCAATTTAAAAATAGGCTCTTATTTGAATGGTTCCTGTATGAATCGTACGACTAGTTTCACTCTTTCTTCCGAAGTAATTTAAATTCAAATCTAAATATTTAGTAAGTTTTTTTTGAGCGACCAAAGACCACGTAAAGTTAGTTCCAGGCTGTAATCCTTCCATCATTTGATAAGCAACCGGAGAGCTTGGGTTTCCGGAGAATTTGTTAGAAAAATAATTAAATTCTCCTGAAATGGCTGCTTTCTGGCTTTGAGTTAAGGTAAAAGAAAAGCCATATTTTTCTTGTATTAATTGCTCGAGATTTCCAATAGAATTATCTTTTTTCTGATACTGATAAAACAAATCAAATCGCTTGTTTTGATCTAATAAATAAGAGACTTTAGGGCTTAAAAGAGTCTTGTTTAATTGATGGTTTTTAGAAGAAAAATTCTCGCTTTCGCTACTGATTTTATCTAGATTACTTTGCAAATTAAGAAGCCATTGATTTTTGATTTTATGAGTAATATTCAATTGGTGACTAACAGATTCAAGTTCGATATATCCAAATGAAAGTACGTTTCTAGCCTTTGAATCCAAATAGCTGTAGGAGACCGTATAGTGCTGCTTACCTCTATTTAAGAATAATTGATTTCTAAAATTAGATTGGAGACCGAGCTGGTCCTCAACTTTTGAATAAAATGGATTTAAGCGAATTGATTGATTGTTGTTTTTATCTTTTCGATCAATTAAAAAAGAGGTTTGATTGTAAAAATGAGACCAAAACTTCTTGTTGGACTGACTGGAATTAGACCACTGAGTGGGGTTAAATATAAGCGATTGGCTCAACTTATTTTGATGCGTTCGAATATAAACCTGATTAGGCAACAAGACTCTTATATAAATCGCCTGGTCTTGAAATTGTGCGACTTCAAATTCTTCTAATTCCTGAATTCCATTATCGTTGTAATCAAACCAAACGAAGCTACCTTGTCCAGGCTCCACTTCAACATATGTAAAATCTTGCCGAGGTAGCCGTCCTGCATTAGTTTCAAAAAGCGTGTTCCAATGGATCAGATTATTTGCTATCTTTTGACTGTACTGAAGTCTTGAGTTGATAGATTTCTGTGACGGAGAACTGCTGTCTTCTGTTTTGAATTCACGGTAATTGGCATATAAACTGAGTTGTGTATTTTTATTTTGAATCCATTTAGAATCCAAATAATAGGTATTTGAAGAGTTTACCTTAGTAAGAAGATTGTCTTTTATACTGTCATTAACCCGATGGACATATCCTATTTTGGCAAATACTTTCGTGGAATCCCCTATCCCTTTAAAGAGTTCGTAAGATTTAAACTTTTGACTCACAGGGTTTAAAATATTTGATACAAGTTCTTTTTTTTCGTTGTGCTCAGTAGAAAACTTAACACCTGCCCACCCTTTGTCATAACTGTATTTTAGCTGTGTGTTTGACCTATAAAAAAGAGATTTAGAGACCTTGGCATTTGTTTCTAGTAGACTAGAGTTTGAAAAAAACTGAAAACGATCAATTTTTAGCTTTGCTAAAACCAAATGTCGCTGGCCTTCATAGTTTTCATTATAATTTAACTTCTGAAACTGATAGTTGAATTGGCCGATTTCTGGGTGTGCTAGTTTAGCGGCTGTTTTAATAAAAACTTGATCTCCAAGATCTGATATAAGTTGGTTACTATAGGGCTGGTCAAGATTCCAATCTCTATTAAATTCTGGATTATATAAGCCTTCAAGATTCCTAAAATTTTCATGGATGTAATCAATATCTGTGGTCAAATTTAACTTCCATATTTGAGAAGGCTTTAGTAGTTGATGTGCAATCGACAATTGGGTCGCTACCCCAGTATTATCTTGATCTTCTAATGATGAATATAAATTCAAATCGTTTTTACTTGCAGCAAACTCAAAATTAACAAAGGTATTTTTATTAGGAACAAAGGAACCATTGACAACCGCTAACTGCAACTTGACTGGCGCAACTAGCCGAACAATTGGTTCATAGTCTCCTTGTTTTACTCCATCTACAGGAGCGATATATTCATAAATATTAGAGATTGCATTTGAGCTGGCAATCATATAATTACCTTGTTCAACTCCTACTGAAGTGAAGTTAACAAGGTAAAGTTCATCTTCGGAATTAGTTGAAAACTCAAAAACTTCCAGATCATTCACCAGTATCTTTTTATATAAGATTCTATTTTCATTGTAAGACTCTAGACTTGACGAAGGCGCTGACATTAGTGATTGGTTATCACCAGCGTTCGATAGAATTGATACTTGATCTGAGCTAAGTGATTGCTGCAGCGGCTGATTTTTTAAATCACTTTCGCTGTAAACAGAGGCTCCAATGGTCCATTTTTCAGTTTTAAACTGACTTCCTCCATAGCCAATGAAACGCGAGTAATTACGGGCACTGGATTGATAATCAACAGTGATTCGCATTTCTGATGTAATAGGGTATGTCGAATTAAAAATAATTTCACCTGCGTTATAATCAATATTATAGTCTTCTGTCGCGCCACGGCGCAATGGAACTCCGTTAACGTAGACTGTTTCGCTTCCCGAAACTACCAAAACATAAAGTTCATTGTTTTGGCCTACTAGCTTATATGGTCCCTGGTTACCTTCTTGAGCAATAAATTGACTTGTGGTAAATTGTCCACGAACTAAGGCACCGGCAGCAAAGGCGGTGTATTCAGAGTTGTTATTTTTAAAATGTGTAGATAACGACAAGCCTTGAACACGCTTTGAAAATTCGGCATAGTAAGAATCCTTATTTTTGAGATCGATATCCCCAGCTCTAATTCTCCATTTATCACTAAAAACTTCTACAAAAACTTGATCAAATTCATCCAAACGTTGTGAATACCCACTTTCTTGCAATGGGATGTTTGAATCTTGGATTGATGCCCTTAAGGTTACCTTATCATTTAACTTTCCACTAATCTGAAGGTCAAGCTCACTGTTGAGAACCGAGTTTTGATTGTTTCCTATGGTAACTCCTCTAGAGATACTCCCCGATGAAATTAACCCATCAAAAGGAGAAATAGCTGGCGTTTCACTTGGCTCTGACAATCTGTAAAGCTTCTGCAAGTTCCCCGTTCGATTGACAATAACTGATTCCTCGATTTCTTGATACGTCTTTGTGATAAATTTCGGATATGTTAAGTAATGAACTCGAATAGAATCCTGAGTAGTGTTTTGTGTGAAACTCAAAGTGGCTTTTTGGAAATCTACAGAGTATAATGCAGCTGAAATACGCTCGTTTTTTAAATTGGTGATAAAAAAGGAGGAAGGATTAATACTCACAGAGTCAAGCTGAATGTTGTCAGTAACCGTCACTGTTTTGAGTCTGTACAGTGAAGACGACTCTTGAGATGAGCTCCGGCTGATTGAGAAAAGAAATAAAATGATAAAAAAGTACTTCATTATAACTCTTAAACTGAAAAAAATCAAAAATATTTTGTTGATATTTTTCGTTAAAACAAGACTAAATATTTAGGGTAAAAGTACTCTATTAATTATTTTAGCTAAAATTAATGATCCAATAGATGAAAATTATTTCTTACAACGTTAACGGAATTAGAGCTGCGCTTAAAAAAGGGTTTATTGATTGGCTGAAAAGTGCCAATCCAGACGTGATCTGTTTACAAGAAATAAAAGCACAGGAAGATCAACTGGATTTAAGTGTTTTTGAAAATGCTGGATACCATTACAGTTATTGGTTCAGTGCTCAAAAAAAAGGCTATAGCGGCGTTGCTATTTTATCAAAAAAAGAACCAACTAACGTTGTCTATGGAACTGGAATTGAATCTATGGATTTTGAAGGTCGCAATATTCGTGTTGATTTTGATGGAGTCTCAGTTATGAGTCTATATTTACCTTCTGGAACCAACTTAGCAAGGCTAGAACACAAGCTTGAATACATGGATTTATTTCAAGACTACATAAACACACTGAAAAAAGAAGTTCCAAACCTTATTATTTGCGGAGATTACAACATCTGTCACGAAGCCATTGATATTCATGACCCTGTTAGGAACAAGAATATATCTGGATTTTTACCTGAAGAAAGGGCTTGGATGAGTCAGTTTTTAGAGAACGGGTTTGTGGATGCCTTTCGTGAATTTAATTCAGAAGCTCACAACTATAGCTGGTGGAGTTATCGTGCGAACTCTCGTACGAATAATAAAGGGTGGCGATTGGATTACACATTAGTTACTCAATCTTTACAAGAAAAGTTGAAAAGAGCCGTTATTTTATCGGAAGCGGTCCATAGTGACCATTGCCCGGTTTTAGTTGAATTAAAATAAATTAATATTAAAAATTACATACAATGTTTAAAAAAATTCTAGTTTTATCACTCATTATTTCTGTATCTAGTTCATGCGTATCTTCAAAGATTTATAAAGAATTAGACGGAAAATACACCTCTCTAAAAAACGATTATGATACTTTAAGTGCACAAAACGAAGCCGTTATAAACGAAAGAAATTCCTTGCAAAATCAACTAGATCAGTTACAAAAAAAGTATGACTCTTTAATAACAGATCGAAATGCACTGCAACAAGAACTGACAGCGCTTCATAAAAAATACGAAGCCTTAAATGAATCCTACTCAGCATTGGAACAAAATAGCTCCAAGGAAATCGCTGATAATATTCAGAAAAACAGAGAGCTTCTAGCACAGTTAGAAGCTAAAGAACTCGCCTTGGCTGCGGAAAATGACCGTCTTTTAAAGCTAGAAGCTGACATGCAAGAACGTTCTCAACGAATTGCAGAATTAGAGTTACTGATTACTTCCAAAGACCAAGCTATGCGTGATTTAAAAAATGCCATTTCAAGTGCCTTAACTGCGTTTGAAGGCAAGGGATTAACTGTTGAACAGCGGAATGGGAAGGTTTATGTGTCCATGGAAAATAAATTACTTTTTAAATCTGGTAGTTGGGCCATTGGATCTAAAGGACGTATCGCAATCGAACAGCTAGGCTCTGTTTTAGCAGATAATCCAGAAATTGCAGTACTCATTGAAGGTCATACAGATAATGACCCTTTTTCAAGTGGTGGACAAATTGCCAACAACTGGGATTTATCTACTAAACGCGCAACCGCAATTGTTCAAATACTGAGTGAAAACGCAAGTATAAACCCTGAAAGCTTAACGGCGGCTGGACGTGGAGAATATGCGCCTATCACCTCTAACGACGATACGGAAGGAAAAGCAAAAAACAGACGAATTGAAGTTATTCTTACTCCAAAATTAGATGAAATATCTAAGCTTTTAAATAACGATTAATGAAATACACCAAACTACCAAGTACTGATATTAAAATAAGTGAAATTTGCTTAGGCACCATGACCTGGGGTAATCAAAATACCGAGGGTGAAGGGCATCAACAAATGGATTTTGCATTGGACCGAGGAGTTAACTTTATAGATACTGCAGAGCTATATCCAGTTCCGGCAACAGCAGAAACCCAAGGGCTAACAAGTAAATATATTGGCAGTTGGCTCAAAAAAAACAAGACTAGAGATCAAGTAATTATTGCCAGTAAAATTGCAGGGCCTGGCGATTATACAGCACACATTAGGACCACTGGGTTTTCTCCACACTCTATAAAAGAAGCCCTAGATTTAGAACTCAAGCGCTTACAAACAGATTATATTGATTTGTATCAATTACATTGGCCCGAGCGTCAAACGAATACGTTTGGAGTTCGAGATTTTAAACCAAATCCAAACGATCGGTGGGTAGATAATTTTAATGAGGTATTGCACACCTTGCACACCTTTGTAGAGGCCGGTAAAATTCGAGCCGTTGGAATTTCTAATGAAAAAGCATGGGGAACAATGCGCTTTGCTGAAGAAGTTCGGAATCATAATTTTACTCCTATCAGCACCACACAAAATGCATATTCAATGTTAAACAGGGTTTTTGAAGGCGATATGGCAGAAGTTTCTATGCGTGAGAACATCGGACTTTTGGCATATTCTCCCTTAGCATTTGGAGTCCTTACAGGAAAGTATATTGAAGGGACCGCCGCAGACAATGCACGTCTAAATTTGTTTCCGCGATTTGCACGCTATAGCAGCGAACAGTCAAGCGAAGCGACTAAGCAATACCTTCTGTTAGCAAAAGATTTAGGAATGAGTCTAACCACTTTAGCGTTGGCATTTGTCAACCAAAGACCATTTGTCACTAGCAATATTATTGGAGCAACTAATTTAGAGCAGTTGAAAGAAAACATTGACAGCATAAACATCCAGCTTTCAAAAGAAACACTGGACCGAATCAATGCAATTCACGCCAGCATACCCAACCCAGCTCCATAAATTTACACTAAATAAGTTTTAGGCTTGATCCTTATTGGCTAATTGACCGCAGGCAGCATCAATATCTTTACCACGAGATCTGCGAACTGTAACAGTAATGTTTTTCGCTTCCAGCATAGAAACATATAAGTCGATAGCAGCGTTGCTCGCTTGTTGAAACACCCCATCATCAATAGGGTTATATTCAATAAGGTTAACCTTGCTAGGCGCAAATTTACAAAAGTCAATTAATGCTTCAATATCTATTTTAGTGTCATTGATTCCTTCCCAAACGACGTACTCATATGTAATAATACGACTCGTTGCAGCATACCAGTGTTTTAGAGCCTCACGTAAATCTTTCAATGGAAATGTTTCATTGAATGGCATTATGGAAGTACGAACGCTGTCAATCGCCGAATGCAAAGACACTGCTAAATTAAATTTAACCGCATCATCAGCCATTTTTTTAATCATCTTTGGAACTCCAGACGTAGACACAACAATCCGCTTTGGCGACATCCCTAAGCCCTCTTTAGACGTAATCTTTTCAATCGCCTTAAGTACGTTATTGTAATTCATTAAAGGCTCTCCCATTCCCATAAAAACAATGTTGGATAAAGGGCGATTGTAGTATAGTTTACTTTGTTTATCAATGGCTACTACTTGATCATAAATTTCATCAGGGTTAAGATTGCGCATGCGTTTTAAACGCGAGGTCGCACAAAACTTACAATCAAGACTACATCCAACTTGAGATGATACACAGGCAGTAGATCGCTTAGCTGTTGGAATTAAAACTGATTCTACAATCATTCCATCATGAAGTCGGATTCCATTTTTTATGGTCCCATCTGTGCTTCTTTGCATTGAATCCACTTTGATGTGATTAATGCTAAAATTAGCATCCATCATCTGTCGGGTTTCTTTTGACAAATTTGTCATATCATCAAAATGATGGGCCCCTTTTTGCCAGAGCCACTCATAAACTTGGGTACCTCTAAAAGCTTGATCCCCATTAGAAGTAAAGAACTCTCTTAACTCCTCTTTTGATAAGGCACGAATATCTTTTTTGATGGTATTCATCTTAATTAAAACTATTAAACATTAAAAAAAAGCCTCAACATGGAGGCTTTTAAATTGGTTTTAGATGATCAGCATGGCATCACCATAACTATAAAATTTGTATTTTTCCTTAACTGCTTCTTCATAAGCCTTTTTTACAAAATCATGTCCGCCAAATGCGGCAGTCATCATTAAAAGTGTTGATTTTGGTGTGTGAAAATTAGTGATCATACAGTTTGCTATTGAGAATTCATATGGTGGGAAAATAAATTTATTCGTCCATCCTGAATAATCATTCAGATTTCCTTTAGAAGATACGGAGCTCTCAATTGCCCGCATGGCGGTTGTACCTACTGCACAGATTCTACGTTTTTCTTTAAGTGCTGTATTTGTTTTATCTGCTGTTTGGATTGGTATAATGATTTCCTCACTATCCATTTTATGTTTAGATAAATCTTCAACTTCTACTGGATTAAACGTCCCTAAGCCAACATGTAGTGTGACCTCAGCGAAGTTAATTCCTTTTATCTCTAGGCGTTTTAATAAGTGTTTTGAAAAATGCAGTCCAGCTGTTGGAGCTGCGACAGCCCCTTCATTTTTAGCATAAATTGTTTGATAACGTTCCTCATCCTCAGGCTCAACCTCACGATTGATGTATTTTGGCAACGGTGTTTGACCAAGCTGAGTTAGTTTTTTCCTGAACTCCTCATAGGATCCATCATATAAAAAACGTAGTGTACGTCCTCTTGATGTTGTATTGTCAATCACTTCAGCGACCAACATTTCATCCTCACCAAAATAGAGTTTATTACCTATTCTAATCTTACGAGCAGGGTCTACTAATACATCCCATAAACGTTGCTCCGCATTTAATTCTCTAAGAAGAAATACCTCTATTCGCGCACCTGTTTTTTCTTTATTACCAAACAAGCGAGCTGGAAACACTTTAGTGTCGTTCAGAATCATTACATCATCCTCGTTGAAGTAATCAATCAAGTCCTTAAACTGTTTATGCTCAATGGTTTGTTTTTCACGATTCAAGACCATAAGACGTGACTCATCTCTGTGTTCAGAAGGGTATTCTGCTAATAATTCGTCTGGTAATTCAAAGTTAAAATGCGATAATTTCATGCTTGGTTTTTATATTTTCAAGTAGCGAATATACAACCTCAAAATAGGGGTTGTCAAGTATTTGAACTATTATTTTTAAGATTCGTAGATATTGAAACCTAATTCTAATAAATTTTCCCAAAAATCAGGGAAGGATTTAGAAACAACCTCAGCTTCTTTTATAGAAAAAGAAGTTAAAAGTACGAGAGGCGCAAACGCCATAGCCATACGATGATCGTTAAACGTTTCTACAGTACAGCCGGAAACTAATGGCTTTGGGTCTAAAAGAAACAAGCTATCACTAGTTATATTAAGGTCCGTGCCAAATTTATAAATCTCACTTTTCAATGCCTCTAAACGGTCTGTTTCTTTGATTTTTAGGGTGTGTAATCCGGTGAGACGGCATTGTATTTGAAGCCCTAAACAAGTTACTACAATTGTTTGAGCAATATCTGGAGCATTGGCTAAGTCGGAATGGATCGATATAGGCAACGATTTGTTTATTTTTTTTAAAATGATTTTAGAGCCTTCAAAAGTAGTTTCGACTCCCATTTGTTTATAGATATCTTTCAGAACTGCATCGCCTTGTAGGCTGTCTTTTTTGTAAGTGCTCAGACGAACTTGAGTGCCTGGGGGACTCAATGCGATAATACTGTAAAAATAAGAAGCAGAAGACCAGTCAGATTCTACAGTGAGAGTTTTTAAATCGGTCTCTAAATAAGGGTTTACATTGATGGTTTGACCTTCAAAAGACGTCTCAACTCCAATTTGTTCTAATAATGATAGGGTCATATTGATGTAGGGAACCGATGTGATTTTTCCTTCGAGATGTAGCTTCAATCCATTTTCAAGCTTTGTAGCCATGAGTACTAATGCTGAAATGTATTGGCTACTTACATTTGCCTTCATTCGAACCTCATCTTTAAACAACCGTTTGCCTGTTATTCGCAGAGGAGGGTAGCCCTCTTGGCTAGCATATTCAATATCTGCTCCTAAGTCTCTGAGGGCATCGACTAGTATTTTGATGGGGCGTTCTTGCATTCGCTGAGAACCCGTCAATAGTATTGTACTGCCTTCTAATGTTGCGAAATATGCTGTCAGGAAACGCATTGCCGTACCCGCATGATGGATATCTACAGTATTAGATTCCGTACTTAATGCCTTAAGCATATACTGGCTGTCATCTGAATTAGAGATATTTTGTACTTCTAAACTACTAAAAAGAGCTTTAAGTAATAAAAGTCGGTTGGATTCACTTTTAGACCCTGTAATGGTAAGATCTGTACTTGAATTTATTTTTGAATTTTGGAGTTGAAGCTGCAAATCTATTTTAGTTTTTCGTTGCTATGGTGGCGGTTGTGATCCCTATTGGTTTTTAACTGTAGTTTTTTGTCAAAAGCTTCTTGTAAATTTACACTTGTTTGGTTGGCTAAACAGAGAACAACAAATAAAACATCTGCAAGTTCTTCTCCAAGATCTTTATTTTTGTCACTTTCTTTTTCACTTTGCTCGCCATAGCGTCGAGAAATAATACGGGCTACTTCCCCTACTTCCTCAGTAAGCTGCGCCATGTTTGTCAGTTCGTTAAAATAGCGAACTCCGTGGTTATTGATCCAATTATCAACTACTTTTTGTGCGTTTTGAAGGTCCATTTATTTAGAATTATATGACTACTAAATTAGTCAATCTTCAAATTAAATCAAATTAAATCAACCACTAATAGTAATGGAAAAACAATAAATTATCAGCGTTCTTTCGTGTCGATAATTATAGTCACAGGCCCGTCATTTGTCAGTGCTACTTTCATGTTAGCACCAAATTTACCTGTGTGAATTGTTTGATCTAAATCTGCTTCAAATTGCTTTATAAATTGTTTGTAAAGTGGTTTGGCGATTTCTGGCTTTGCAGCTTTGATATAACTTGGTCGGTTTCCTTTTTTGGTTTGTGCATACAATGTAAACTGACTCACTACTAAAGCGTCCCCTGCAATATCTTTGAGCGAACTATTCATCACCCCTTCGGCATCATTAAAAATACGGAGATTTGAAAGTTTATTACTTAACCAGCTAATGTCATCACTAGTGTCCGTGTCTATGATTCCCAAAAATACTACTAATCCAGACTCCATCTCGGCGATATTGATACATTCAACAGAAACGATTGCTTGGGAAACACGTTGAATTACCGCTCTCATTTTGGTTCGTAATTATCAGTTCGGTAATGCTCTTCATCGCCCTCTAATATTTGTGTGTAGCTTTTGTAGCGAGATGCTGCAACTTGGTTGTTTTCTATGGCTGATTTTACAGCGCACTGTGGCTCGTGTAAATGCAAACAATTATTAAACTTGCACGACTGCTTTAATGCAAATAGCTCTGGGAAGTAATTATCCAACTCGGAGGGTTCCATATCTACAACTCCAAACCCTTTGATTCCAGGTGTATCTATAATTTGAGCTTCAAAACTGAGATCAAACATTTCGGCAAAAGTAGTGGTGTGCTGCCCTTGTTTATGCTGATCAGAAATCTCTTTTGTCTTAATATTTAAGCCAGGCTCAATACTATTAACTAAAGTGGATTTCCCAACACCCGAATGTCCAGCAAACATGCTTGACTTCCCAGTCATGAGGCTTTTCACGGCTTCAATGTTTTCACCTGTTTTAGCAGAGATACTTAAACACTGATATCCTATCCCTTCATAAAGGGTTGTTAGGTCCTTGACAATATCTTTAGTATTAGCATCATTTACGTCTACCTTATTAAAAAGCAACACTGCTTTAATTGAATACGCCTCGGTAGTCGCTAAAAAACGATCAATAAAACTTGTAAAGGTAGGGGGGTTATCAATAGTGACTAACAGAAAAACTTGATCAATATTACTAGCAATAATATGCGTTTGCTTCGAGAGATTGACTGATTTTCTAACGATGTAATTTTTGCGCGAATGTATTGTTTTAATGACCCCTGTTTGGGTATTATTACTAGTTTCTAAATCAAAATCTACCACATCTCCAACTGCTAAAGGGTTCGTGCTTTTGATACCCTGAATACGGAACTTTCCTTTTATACGGCAGTCATAAAACGTTCCGTCTTGTGCCTTAATCGAGTACCAACTTCCGGTAGATTTATATACGATTCCTGTCATTCTTATTTTTAAATATCTTCGCAAAGAAACAAATTTCTTTTAAGACCTCATTTCTATGTAAACAAAAAAGGCTCGCAATGCGAGCCTTTTTTTATTTATTCAAGATTTTCTCTTGATGATTGATCGATTCTTGGTGTATCGCCTTAAATAATTTGAGTATAAACTCTTCACTTAAATTGTACTGCTCCCCTTCAAGGACCATTTTACCTAAAATTTCATTCCATCGCTTACTTTGTAAAACAGCAACATTCTTTTGTTTTTTAAGAGAACCGATTCCCTCTGCTACTTTCATTCGCTTTCCTAAAGTATCAAGTAGCTGATTATCCATTACATCAATTTGAGCACGTAAATTTTGGAGTTGATCGTTATAATCTGCTTCTGGCGTTGATTCTTTTCTGATTTTTAGATCTTTCATAATCTGAATCAATGAAGCTGGCGTTACTTGTTGTGCTGCATCACTCCACGCATTATCTGGGTCAAAATGAGTTTCAATCATAAGACCATCAAAATTTAAATCTAAAGCTGTTTGTGAAACATCAAAAATCATATCACGGTTTCCTGTGATGTGAGATGGGTCGTTAATCAATGGAAGGTCTGGAAACTTTGTTTGAAGTTCTATTGCCATTTGCCATTCTGGTGTGTTTCTGTATTTAGTTTTCTCATATGATGAAAACCCTCTGTGAATGACTCCTAAGTTTTTTATATCTGCTGTTGCCAATCGTTCAACTGCTCCAAGCCATAATGCTAAATCAGGATTTACAGGGTTTTTAACTAAAACAATTTTATCGGTGCCATTTAATGCATCTGCAATTTCTTGCACAATAAATGGACTCACCGTTGAGCGCGCACCAATCCAAAGCAAATCGATATCGTGCTCTAAAGCTAATTCTACATGGGCTCTATTAGCAACCTCAGTAGCTGTTTTTAAACCGGTCTCTGCTTTTACTTTTTGAAGCCATTTTAGACCTAATGCGCCAACCCCTTCAAAATTTCCTGGACGCGTACGGGGCTTCCAAATTCCAGCACGGTAGTAGTTAACATCCGTATTTTTTAGCTCATGAGCAATTTTTAATACTTGCTCTTCGGTTTCAGCACTGCAGGGTCCCGCGATAACTAAGGGGTGGTCTAGGTTTAAGTCATTCAACCAACTTCTGAGTTCTTTTTTATTTTCCATTTTTTTATTTTTAAGCAATTCCTTTTAGTATTTTTTTTATGTGATTTGTGTTTTTCATCTCGGAATATACAGCATCAAAATCATCATTTTCAATATATGCTTTAAATTGATTTAAGTTTTGAATATACTCATTAAGAGTTTCTATAACGTTCTCTTTATTTTGTTCGAAAATCGGAGTCCACATCGCTGGTGAACTTTTAGCTAATCGAACTGTAGATTCAAATCCACTTCCAGCCATATCAAAGATATTTGACTCATTTTTTTCTTTATCAATTACTGTCTTACCTAACATAAAGGAACTAATATGTGATAGATGTGACACATATGCTATGTGTTTATCGTGATCAATAGCTTTCATGTATCTAATATGCATTCCCATTGTTTCAAAAAGCGCTATAGCCTTTCCTGCGAGCACTGTTGAAGTTTGATTTAATTCACAGATAATATTAGTTTTGTTCTTAAACAATCCTTTTAACGCTGCGGAAGGGCCTGAAAACTCAGTTCCAGCAATAGGGTGTGTTGCTAAGAAATTAGCGCGTTTAGGGTGTGTAGCAACTGCCTCACAGATTGCTTGTTTGGTAGACCCCATGTCAATCACAATAGCTTGATTAGGTATCAAATCTAAAACCTGTATCAATACATTAATCGCTGTATTTACAGGAAGAGCTATCAAGACAAGTTCGGCAGAACTTACGGATGCTAAATCGCCGGTTTGATCGATTATACCTAGCTTTAATGCTTCCTTTAAATGCGCATCATTTTGGTCAATTCCAGAAATATAAACTCCAGGGAAATGACTCTTGAGATCTAATGCAAAGCTTCCACCTATTAACCCAACCCCTATGATGCTTATATGTTTCATAATACGCGTTTTATAGCCAATTCAATAGACTCACTTGGAGCACATAATGAAAAGCGTATGTAGCCCTCTCCATTGGTTCCGAATATGGTTCCAGGTGCAATAAACAAGTGGTAATCATGTAGTATTTTATCAATAAATGCTTCGGACTTAAGCCCTCTAGGCAATTTAGCCCATACAAACATTCCTGAGGTATTTGTTTCAAAGGTGCAATTTAAAGCCGTTGCCAATTCCCATACCAGTTTCCGGCGTTCTGAATAAATGAGATTCAAGTCGCTAAACCAATTTTTGGAGCTATTTAGAGCTTCAATTGCTCCTTTTTGAATACCATAAAACATCCCAGAATCCATATTGCTTTTAACTTTAATAACATTGTCTAGATGCGCTTTAGCACCTGTTAACATTCCCACACGCCATCCAGCCATATTAAATGTTTTACTTAAAGAGTTCAATTCTAAACAAACCTGCTCAGCGCCTTCAACATTAAAAATACTAGAGGGTTGGTTATTTAAAATAAAGCTGTAGGGATTGTCATTGATAAGGAGTATCTCATTCTTTTTTGCAAAATCAACAAGTCCTTTTAAAATCTTTTTGTTTCCCAAAGTACCCGTGGGCATGTGCGGGTAGTTAATCCACATTAATTTGACCTTAGACACATCCATAGCCTCTAGAGAAACTAAGTCTGGCTGCCAATTAGAGGTTGAGTTTAAATCGTAAAAAACAGGAGTAGCTCCTACTAACTTTGTCACAGACGTATACGTGGGATAGCCTGGGTTTGGGATCAAGACCGCATCCCCTTGGTTAAGGTATGCCATTGAAATATGCATAATCCCTTCTTTGCTTCCGATCAATGGGAGCACTTGGTTTTGAGGGTTTAGTGATATATTATAATGCGCTTTATAAAAATTTGCCATTGCCAAGCGAAGTGCTGGTAATCCTTGATAACTTTGATACTTGTGAGCAGAGGCATCCGACAAACTATCTGTAATTGCAGTAATCACAGCTTTTGGTGGGGCTAGGTCTGGACTGCCTATTCCTAAATTAATAATAGGAGCTCCGGCCGCCTTAAGGGCATTTACCTCTCTTAATTTTTTAGAGAAGTAGTATTCTTCAACTGTGTGTAAGCGATCGGCAGTTATCATTATTTTTTCGCGTTTTTATATTCTCCTAATATTTTAAATTCTTCAGCCATGATTTTCATGATCGCTTTTCCTTTTTCATAATCCGAGTATGCTTCAAAAGTAATATCAACAAAAAAGGCGTATTTCCACGGCGTATCAATTTTAGGAAGTGATTGGATTTTAGTCAGGTTTAAATTACAATCACTCATCACATTGAGCATGGCAGCTAGACTTCCTCGCTTATGATCTAATAGAAATTTTACAGACGCTTTATTTACAGATTTAGTGTTTTTTAAATCAGAAACTCTTTCTACAATCACAAAGCGTGTTTCATTGTGTTTAATGGTTTGTATGCTCTCTGCTAAAATATCTAAATCAAATAGGTGGGCAGCTTCTAAACTGGCTATTGCAGCGACCCCCACAATTTTACCCTCATAAATTCGTTTGGCAACTTCAGCAGTGTCCGTATCCTCAATTAATTTAATGTGGGGGTACTGTTTGAAGAACGCCTTACATTGCAACAAAGCCATTGGATGTGAAAACACTTCTTTGATGTCACTAATGTTTTGACCTCTCAGAGCCATCAAGTTGTGTTGTATCTCTAGGAAATACTCCCCTGTTATATATAAATTTTGATCATCAATGTGAGCATAGTTTGGTATTATTGAACCTGCAATAGAGTTTTCTAATGCCATGACGGCCATGTCGGTGTGTTTGGATGCCAGGCTGTCTACTACCTCTCCAAATGAAAGATAGGGTTGCACCTCAACAACTTCCTCAAAATACGTCTGAGAGACGATGTAATGAAAAGACCCTTCTATACCCTGTATGCCTACTCTTTTTTTCATAAAAAAAAATCTCGATGTTTACATCGAGACTTATATTTAAAATTTATATTGATAAATTATACACACAATGCCACGATTTCTTTTCTAAAAAAGAAATAATAAAAGCTATAAAAAATATAATTTGCGTTTATCATAAGTAATTAATTGTTAAGCTAAAGTATCTATTTTTATTATAACTTAATATTTAATTTCTTTTTTTTCTTGTTCTGTTGCCAGAATTGCAGATAATTTAACAAAACAAGGCATGAATTAATTAAATGCTATTTTTTTTGGATTTATTACACAATACATTTAATAGCCATCACTGAGAGTAAGCTCTAAATGTGATGATTAAAGAAATCTGTCAATCTAAAAAATGCTAACCCGAATAGTATTGGTATAGTTCTAAAACTGGAAGCATGTAAACACTTTTACATCTATAAAATTTCTAATATCGACTGTTAAAAATTATTATTGATTAAAAATGATATAGAGACTAGTTCTATGGTGCTGCGAAAAATTGACCCCTTTTAAAAATAAGTATCTCTAAGCTTCTCTGGCAAAGACCCAACAAAAAAAAGGAAACAGAAAAATACCAAACTAGTACCACGCCCATCACGGATGTGTTTGACTACAAAATTAAAACCAGGTAAGTTGTTTCAATATAAAACCAATATACTTAAAGTTTTTTTATTAATTCTATATTCTGTAAATTTGCATTTATAATATAGAGGACAAATTTGATCTGATTGCAACCTCATTAAAAAACAGCTAAAGCAGTAACACTACTTCTCTATAGCCCTGCAATTTTATTACTTTGTTATCATAAAAAATTAGTTATGAGTTATTTGTTTACCTCCGAAAGCGTTTCAGAAGGCCATCCAGACAAGGTAGCCGATCAGATTAGTGATGCACTAATTGATCATTTCTTAGCTTTCGACCCAAGTTCAAAAGTCGCTTGTGAAACCATGGTAACAACTGGACAGGTAATTCTAGCAGGAGAGGTTAAGTCAAAAACCTATCTAGACGTACAAAAAATTGCACGTGATACAATAAATAAAATAGGCTACACTAAAGGTGACTACATGTTTGATGGTAATTCTTGTGGAGTTCTTTCAGCAATTCATGAGCAATCTGAAGACATTAATAGGGGTGTAGATAGAGAAGATGAAGAGCAAGGAGCAGGTGACCAAGGAATGATGTTTGGATATGCCACCAATGAAACCATAAACTTCATGCCTTTGGCATTAGACCTTTCACATAGAATACTAATTGAACTGGCAGCTATGCGAAGAGAAGGAACTGACATTACATATCTTAGACCCGATTCAAAAAGTCAAGTTACTATAGAATATGACGACGATAATACGCCTAAACGCATAGAAGCTATTGTAATATCTACACAACATGACGATTTTGATGAAGAAAAAAGCATGTTAGAAAAAATTCGAAAGGATTTAAAGACAAAATTAATTCCTAGAGTTGTTTCAAAGTTACCCACACATATTCGAGAACTATTCAACGACAAAATTAACTATCACATCAATCCAACTGGAAAATTTGTCATTGGAGGACCTCATGGGGACACTGGGTTAACTGGACGAAAAATTATTGTAGACACCTATGGGGGTAAAGGCGCGCATGGTGGCGGTGCATTTTCCGGAAAAGACCCCAGTAAAGTGGATAGAAGTGCAGCCTATGCAACTCGTCATATCGCAAAAAACATGGTAGCATCTGGTCTTTGTTCAGAAGTATTGGTACAAGTCAGCTATGCTATCGGGGTTGCTGAGCCGATGGGAGTATTTATTGACTCCTACGGAACTTGTCCATTTAATTTGACCGACGGAGAAATTGCAGAGAAAATCTCAAAATTATTTGATTTGAAACCTGCAGCTATTGAAAAACGATTAAAACTAAGAAGTCCTATATATAGTGAAACTGCAGCCTATGGACATATGGGGCGTGAAAACAAGTATGTCACAAAGGTATTTCACCAACCTAATGGCAACAGTAAATCCTTAAAAGTAGAATTATTTACATGGGAGAAACTAGACTATGTCGATGCTATAAAGAATGCATTTAGGTTATAATCTTATTAACCCAGAAGCCAAGCCCCAAAGATTACCATAAACAAGGAGATAATGTAGGACCACCTAAAGCGTTCTTTCAGTACATAAACTGCGAGTATCATGGTGAATATTGAACTTGTAAGACTAACAATACTAGCAATGAAGGGATTTGTTGTTTTAAGGCCATACATACCCGTGATTACTGCAGCAAACACTAACAAGGCCATTAAAGTTGTATAATCTAGCTTAAAAAAATTTATGGGAGACTGCTTTAAAAAGCACAACAAAAAAGCTGATATAATTAGAACCGTAAGCTCTTGATGAACTGCAAGGAAGACCACATCATATGTTTTTAAATTATACCACTGCATAATCCCAGTAGCTGAGAAACACATAGACATTATAAACAAATAACGATGATTAGAGACACTGTTTTTTTTTGTATCGTGGCGTTTATTTCTAAGAAAAACAAAAAAGCCTAAAAATAGAAACAGAATTCCAATCGCATAGTTTTTTGGGATAATATTTTCTATAAAATACAAATACGAAGCTGTTACAATAACTCCGAATAAGCTGTAATGAATAAACATATTAAGAGAACTTTGCTTAATCCCATAGACCATAAACACTAAACCCAAAGCACCAATAATACATGTTAAGTTAACAAAGGCAAATTGTTGTATCGTGTTATAAAACAGGAGATTATCATAATTAAAAATTAAGACGACTACACCAATAAGGCTAGTTATTATTGAGCGCTTTACAATGACCTGCAAAGGCAAATGGACAGCGACAATCCATTTCCACAAAATATTATTAAGAGCAAAAAAAAGAGCTGATAAAATTAAATAGACCATGTTGTATTAGAAATATTTCTTTAAAAAAGACAAAGTAAACCGCTTAAAACCGGTCAAATGAACTAGCTCTAAATATTCATTATGAATTTCATTTAATATTATTTGATAATTTGTAGTTTTCTGTTCTAATTGATAGCTCGCAATTAGATAAAATAGTTTGAGATAAGCATAATAAGAATTTGTTATAGAGTCGTCTAATGTCACAAGGTGTAAATGATATTCTGCTTTATCATAATTTTTGTTTTTGATCTCCACTAAAGCTAATGATATTCGGTAGGTGTTTTGAGTAGAATAATAACGCCAATTATCTGTCTCGAACAATCCGTCTTTGTATTTGGAAATTAAGTACTGCATTTCATCAAAAGCCTTTATAAAGATTAAAGCTGGGAAAATCTCAATAAAGAAAACAGAAACATGCTGGGTTTCAGCGGCCTTTTCAATTTGATTAATAACAAGACTTATTGGGATTTTTTGCTTAAAATGGGTAGTTATTAGCGAATAGCCAATCAGGCGACCGTATAATGCAGGGTAAAGCTGTAATTTAGATATATCAGGAATGTAAATTTGATATGTTGATGCTCCTGAAAGAAACAAATTGTACTGCGAAATTAAATTAACAAATATTTGATCTTGTGGTTTTTTGTCTAGTAAAATACGATTATTGATGAAAAAACCATAGTAACCATTAAAATTTGCGTAATCAATGTAAAAATCTAAAATATTGGATTTAAAAGTATACTTATCACTCAATAAGGGCACTAATTTTTGATATTTAGTCTTAGGAAGGGTTCTTAAGACGCCGCCTACAGCATAGGCTATTTTTATAATTTCTAAAGCTTCTTCATGGCTAATGTTATTCTTTTTAAACAAAAAAGATTGTGAACTTTTGGCAAATAAAATTTTAAGTAAATCGATCCGTTCTCTCCTGATAAATGACTTAATTATAACACTTATAAAATAATTATAATCCGGTTGAGACTTTAATTCTAGTAAACGCTCAAGCATTTCAGAACTTATCGAGTTTGTGTTTTCAAAATCAGAAATAAAAGTCCATCTGGCCCATTTTTCATCCTTATTGACAAATTCTGAAAATATTGAAAAAGATTTATATCCCAAAAACTCTGAAAGGACGTCAAGTGTTTTGAATTGTGGTTCAGCTACAGGTAAAAAACCGAAGAAACGTCGCAGTGTATTAAACCCTATGGGCTTTAGTACATTAATGGTAATTTGTTCATGCAGATACTTAACATCTGCCTGTCTTTGAACAACGAAGCCAAGCTTTTGATTTATTTCAATCTTCAACTGAGATATAAGATAATCCATATCACTAAAGTACAAATAAAAATATACCGGGCTATTTATGGGCTCAAATAATTTGAGATAAATTGTAGTTTAACAAAACCTAAACATATTCTATAATCTAAATATATTTATTAGCCAAAAAACCCGTAGGAGCACGGGTTTTTTGGGTGCAAAATAAATTTTCTTACTAAAGCTCGAATCGAACGCGAAATGTTAAGTAGCGTGGTTGAATAAAATATTCCGTAGCGCTTACCGAAATATTTGAGGCATTACTTTGGTTTTGTGAACGGGTATTGAGTAAGTTTGTAGCTTTTAGCTCATACTCAAACTTTGAATCCTCATCTTTTCTGTACGATAAAGAAGCATTCCAAAATTCATAGGTATTGATTGAATTTTGTTCATCGCTAAAATCATTATAAGAATAGTCTGTTCTGAAAGTGAAGGACTTTAGAAATAATGCGTCTATTTCAATGGTAGGGCTTTTAGTAAAAAATTTAGTAGTGTTGGCTCCTAAATTGTTATCCTGTATTGAATATCTATAACTTAAATCAACGTTTGGTGCTGTTCTGAAATTAGTGCGAAATTCAGCTCTATAAGTCTGTGAAAAGCTTTCATTTACAGATCGTCTATCTTGAATAAATTGATTAAACTTAGAATAATTTAAGTTGGCTCTTACAGACCCTCTTAGTTTTCCAAAAGTACGTTGGTAACGCCCACTTGCAGATAAATTTTCATCTGCAAAATTGGAATTAAAAGGAGTGGAAACTCGAATTACACTACCAGGTGTAAAAATAGATTCAGTTCTAATATTATCAATACTTTTATTATAATTGATGTTAGCAAAAATATTAGTGTAATTAAACATGTTAAAGCTGTAGTATGATAAGTTTACGTTATGAGAAAGCGCGCTTTGCAACTCTGGTGATCCAGAAAATAACGAATTATAGTTATTCAAAACTAGTCCGCTTGCAAACTGAGAAACGTCTGTAAACTGTGTTTGCATTCGATATGTTAAATTCAATGTTTCACTTTTTTTGATATCTAATCTCATATTAAAATCAGGAAGAAACCTATAAAAGTTATCTGTGGTTTTGGCACTAAACTGAGTATTAGAAATTGAATACGCATGCGCAGAAACACCAGGAGTAAAAGTGAATTTGCGGTATTTTAAGCGGTAATGCAATCCTAAATAAACATCTGAAAAATCATAAGCAATATCATTAGTTGATAAACCTCCAGCAATTGCAGGGGTTGGATCAAGTACTGACTGATCATCTAAATTTTGAAAGATCTTAGAATCAAATTGCTGACGGCTTACAATGGTTCCAAGTGTAAAATTAATATTACTCTTCTTGTTGAGAATGTTCCAATAGTCTAACTTTGCATCAACTTGATTAGACTGTACTCTCTTTTCCTGAGCTAGATTATAATTTATTTGAGAACCGTTCAAACCTAAATCATTGGCTGTTCCGTTATAATTAGCCTTATCTTCTAGAATGGCGTTATAAAAAGGGTCTTCGTCTTTAATCAAATGCTGAGCCTCAAAAGCAAAAATATTGGTTTCGTTAAGCGTGTAATAATAATTCAAACTTTGATTAAAACTAAATGGATTGATGTCTTCAAGCTGATTAATTGAACCATTAATAGAAGAGTTGAATTGCTGGTCTTGAGAGCTTTTAGATAAATTTCCAAGGGCCTCGTATTCAAGTTGGTTATTAGCATTTGGTTGAAACTTCGTGGTAAGCTTAGCCAACCCCAGGTCATTATTTTGAATGGTATTACTTTCTGTATCTTCATTTGGAATTCCAAGGTCAGCATCCGAATATTGAGTGCTTCTATTTTCTTGTAATTCATTTTTAGTGTTTGAAAAGATGGCAAATCCACCAAAATCCAAAGTCTTTTTTGGAGACCAACTAAAATTAGCAGCAGCAAACTTGGTATTAATGTCTTTGGCTCTGTTATTTTGAAGTAATAGTGAGCCAATATCATTATTCCCTAAACTAAGACTAGTTCCGCTATTTTGGCTTGGTGATTTAAATCCACCAGAAAAATTATAATAATCTCGCCTAGAAAAACCAACTTCACCAATATTATTTAAATCTCCAATAAAATTAATGCTATACTCTGGGCTATAATAAAACAATTTTGGTTGGGCTAAGTAAAGGTCATTTGCTTCAGAATCGCCTGCACCAACGGTAATATTTCCAAACCAGAAATTTTTCTTTCCGTCTTTTAACTTAATATTGATGGCTATATTGTCTTGATTATTGGTGACACCTCCTAATTGACCAACTTCAGAGTAGTTTTTTAAAACTTGCACCTTATCTACTGCATTTGAGGGAATATTTTTAGTAGCTAACTTGGTGTCTCCGTCGAAAAAGTCTTTTCCTTCAACCATCAACTTAGTGACTACTTTACCTTCCACTTCTATTTGTCCGTCATCATTAATTTCAACCCCTGGAAGGTTTTTAAGAACATCCTCTAGTTTTCTTTCAGTACCTGTATTAAAGGAATCCGCGTTATAGACTAAAGTATCTCCGCTAATAGTTACTGGCATTTCATAAGTCAGTTCTACTTCATCTAAAGAATTATCCTGAATCATAACAAAATCCTGAGTAATATTATTTTCTTTAGTTTCCAATACCTTATCTAAAGACTTCATCCCTATATAACTTGCTTGTATACTATAGATTGTATTCTTTTTTAAATCCAAACGAAAAAGACCTTCATCATTAGTTATCGCATAAGAATCTAATGTCTTGGTGGCTTTATTAATCGCGATGACGTTTGCTAACTCTAATGGGCTACCTAAACTGTCTCTAATAACTCCTTGAAGTTTAACTTGTGAAAAACTCGCTAGGCTCAGCGATAGGAATATGATTGTGGTAATATATTTCATAGAACTCTTCTTGATTTAAATTGTGTTATTTTCTTCGCTGGTTTCCGCGACCTCTGTACATCGAGCGCATTTCCTCCATTTTTTTTGTTACAATATCATTATATTCTTTACGTGATACCACATCTCCTTTTTCGGGTGCTTCAATTACGTCTTTCTCCTTAGGATTCATTATTATTTTAGAACACAAAATGGTTGTTTTATCTGTATTCACCTCTAAGATTAATCCAGGTAAACCCCAAAAATCTCCTGGACCCTGACTAACTGGAATCTGTGGCGTATACCAAGCAGTTACTTCAATTTCTTTTGGGATTTCGATATCTTCAGAAATATTCGTTGTTTTAGTAGAATCTTTTTTCACATCTGAGCTTTTCGAAGGTTTTTTTCTTCGCATACTTCGCCAGTCAAATTCGTCTACTTTTTTGATTGCTGTAGCTTTCATGCAAAGATATTGACCAATTTGTTTCGTTTCAGTTCCTAACTGCCATTTAAGCTGAGTTAGGGAGTCTGAAATTAAAAATTGTTTTCCAAAAAACTCCTGATCCTGCAAGAACTGTTGTGACTTGACGTTTTTGTATTGCATCCCAGAAGATAAACTGCTGCCCCACATACCAAACCCACGACCCCCACCACCTGGAGCTTCGAGAACCTCGTCTTCTTTATAAGTAGATGATTCTCTATCGAAGGTCAGGATGTATGTTTTCTCAAACATACTACGCATGCGGTCTGCAATTTGCTTCTTTTGGTCTTCACTCATTTTACGACCTCCCCACCCATCCATATCAACAGATGTTTTAGAAAAATAATAGGCTTTCCCTTGAAAGTTTTGGGCGTAGGTTGCTGAAGAAATCAGCAAAACTATTAGTACTATTTGATAAGCTTTGTTTATAAAATTCATTTATATTGATTTTTGATTGAATGCGTTTAAACTATGACAGACGAAACTACACATAGTTTAAATAAAATACGTTAAAATTTATCTAAATTAGTCTATAGACTCAATCTCAATTGAGATGCTATTTCCTTTCCTGTCTTGTTGAAAACTCATTTCCTTTATCTTTTTTTCTACTATTTGATCGTACTTAGATTGTGAAACAGGCTTTCCCTTCTTTGGGGACAGGATTGTAATTGGTTTTTTTGGGTTCAATGTAACTTTACTACATAAAATCACTTTTGAGTCATAATTTAGTTCTAAAATAAGCCCTGGTAGTCCTTGAAATGCACCAGGACCATTACTAATAGGTATTTGAGGAGCATACCAGGCTGTAATTGTTTTACTTTTTTTAGTTGGCTCATCAGAATATGGATTCACTTTGATTAGTTGTTCAGCAGTTGCCTTAAAACAGGTATATTTCCCAATATTTTTAGTGTCGGAATGAAGTTTCCAATCAATTTTCTGAAGAGTATCTTGAATTAGGAAAATCTTTCCCAAAAAATCACTTTGTTTAGTGTATCGCTCATCCTTAATATTTTTATAAAGTATGTCGGTGCCAGAAGATGACATAATAATCATGTCACTTCCAAGAGAAGGTGTCGCAAGCTCTTCATCTTCTTTGTAAACGGATTGTTCCTGATCGAAGGACAAAACGTATGTTTTCTCAAATTGCTTTTGAAGCATGGCCATAATTTCATCTTGCATTCCACCCGCCTGGGTGCTGTCTAGTTCGATTTCTATTTTATCTTTGGTTTTATAGGTGGCTATCCCTTGGAAGTCTTGAGCGCTTAAAATTGAAGAGCCTAAAGAAATTAAAAATACAGCTCTAATAATTATATTCATTGTTAATGGTTTTTTAGAGTCAAAAATAAAAAATACCTAATGGTATATAAATTCACTACAAACTTAGACTCTGAAATCTATAAATTGTTACAACTCTAAACAAAAAATTGTATTTTTAAAGTCGAGATGAAACAACCCACCTATTTCCTATTACTGTTCAGTTGTTGGCTTTTTAGTCAAACTCCTTTAACCGCTAAACTAATTGAATCGACTCCGTTTGAATGGGATAGTTTTGCTGGTGTGGATCAATTTGAATCTTTATATTACTTAAAGTCTAAGGCACTTTTTAAAGAAAACAATCAAAGTTCCCAAAGCTATAGCGATTTAAATAAAGGAGATATTAACGCTGTTTCGACATTCAATGCGTTAAAGTTAGCTTTGTTGTTTAAGGCTTTTAATTCCGTGACACTTTTAGACAATCGGCTCGCTGAGCTAGCTACTATTGATTTTAATTCAATAAATCCATTACGGACAGTCTCCCATATTTCTTATGGAAATGACACAACCTTTTGGCTCTTTGACTCTAACACACTTCAACTAGAATTATTTGATTACAATACATTAACATCTAGAGTTAAAACAGGGCCACTTGAAAGTGAAGTTATAGCGTTAGATAGCGACTATAATTATAGCTGGGTCCTTCTAAAAGATGAATTGCAATGTTATAACTACATGGGAAGTTTGATTGCAAAACTTCCAAACCGAGGGTTTACGGACTTAAAACTATGGAATGGGGGGCTATTTTTAAAAAAAGGAAATACCATTTATTATAAGCCAAAAGAGAGTACAGTTTTTTGGATACTAGACTTATCTAAAATTTTAGTAAAACAGTTTTTTGTAACCAATCAAACCTTGTATATTTATGACGAAGAATTTCTTCATCAGTACCAACTACTAAACAATTAATATTATGCATGTTGCTATTGCAGGAAATATTGGAGCAGGGAAAACTACCCTAACCCAGTTACTAGCGAAACATTACAAATGGGAAGCTCAACTAGAAGATGTTGTTGACAACCCTTATTTAGATGATTTTTACAACCAAATGGAGCGCTGGAGTTTTAACCTTCAGGTCTATTTTTTAAATAGCAGGTTCCGCCAAGTATTGAAAATTCGCGAAAGCGGAAAAAACATTATTCAAGACCGAACCATCTACGAAGACGCAAACATATTTGCGCCTAACCTACACGCAATGGGCTTGATGACAAATCGTGATTTTAAAAACTATTCATCCCTTTTTGGATTAATGGAATCGCTAGTACAGTCACCCGATTTAATTATCTATTTAAGAAGCTCAATACCTAACCTTGTGTCCCAAATTCATAAACGGGGCCGTGACTATGAGAACTCCATAAGTATTGACTACCTAAGCCGCTTAAACGAGCGCTATGAAGCCTGGATACATGGATACACTAAAGGGAGACTACTAATTATTGATGTCGATGATTTGGACTTTGTTGAAAAAGAAGAAGACCTTGGTTTTATCATTAACAAAATCGATGCTGAAATAAACGGTTTGTTTTAATTTTAAATAAAATGAATAAAAAAAACCCTCTATAAATTATAGAGGGTTTTTTTATGATTAATCACTATGGATTAATTTATTTTGAGAAGTTCTACTTCAAAGACCAAGGTTGAGTTAGGAGCAATCTTAGCGCCTGAACCTCTTTGGCCATAAGCTAATTCAGATGGTATAACCAAACGGAATTTATCTCCTACTGACATGAGCTGTAACGCTTCCGTCCATCCTGGAATAACCTGAGAAACACCAAATGTAGTTGGCTCTCCACGCTCTACTGAACTATCAAAAACAGTCCCGTCAGTCAAAGTTCCCGTATAATGTACTGTCACATTATCTTGAGGAGTTGGTGATGATCCTTCGCCTTTACTAAGTACCTCATACTGAAGCCCACTTTCCGTTGTAGTAACCCCTTCTTTTGTTGAGTTTTCTGCTAAATAAGCAACTCCTTCTTCAGCTAAAGCTTTAGTTTTTTTATCGTTAGCTAACTTATTTTTAGCTTTCAACTCTGTGAAATATTTCTGAACAAACTGTTGACCCTCTTCTTGGGTAAGTTCTAAATTATTACTCTCAAAAACATCTTTAAACGATTTAGCTATTACTTTATAATCCATAGACTCTACCCCTTGGTTTTTAGCGGCACTAGCTCCCATTACTCCCCAACTGTAACTGAATTTTTCTAAATCCGATGAATCGTTAGAATTAGAGTGACCACCCAAGATTGGGGCTATTACTAACCCTATTAAACAAGTAAGTTTAATAAGTATATTCATAGAAGGGCCTGAAGTGTCCTTGAAAGGATCTCCAACTGTATCTCCAGTAACTGCTGCTTTGTGAGCTTCTGAACCTTTGTAAGTCATTACTCCATTAATTTCAACACCTGCTTCAAAAGATTTCTTAGCATTGTCCCATGCACCACCGGCATTATTTTGGAAAATAGCCCAAAGCACACCTGACACAGTCACACCAGCCATATATCCACCTAGCATTTCTGCTACTAACATGTTATTATCCTGGTACACTAGTTTACCAACTAAAACAACAAGAATGGGAAATCCTATAGTTAATATTCCTGGCAACATCATTTCTTTAAGAGAAGCCTTTGTTGAAATGTCTACACATTTATCATATTCTGGTTTTCCAGTTCCTTCCATAATTCCTGGAATTTCTTTAAACTGTCTTACCACTTCGTTTACCATTTCCATAGCTGCCTTCCCTACAGCGTTCATTGCCAATGCAGAAAATACAACTGGCACCATTCCACCAACAAATAACATAGCTAAAACAGGCGCTTTGAAAATATTAATTCCATCAATCCCTGTAAATGTTACATACGCAGCAAATAAAGCTAATGATGTTAATGCGGCAGATGCAATTGCAAATCCTTTTCCAGTTGCAGCAGTTGTATTACCAACAGCATCTAAAATATCTGTTCTTTCCCTAACAATAGGATCTTGCTCGCTCATTTCAGCAATACCACCTGCATTATCAGCAATTGGCCCAAAAGCATCGATCGCTAATTGCATAGCAGTTGTTGCCATCATTGCAGAAGCCGCTAAAGCAACTCCATAAAATCCAGCTAAAGCATATGATGCCCATATGGCAGCTGCAAACAATAATATAGAAGAAAATGTAGAGATCATACCAGTCGCTAAACCAGCAATGATATTTGTCCCTGCTCCTGTGCTTGATTGTTGTACAATCTTTAAGATTGGCTTAGAACCTAGCCCTGTATAATACTCTGTAAAAGCTGAAATTCCAGCACCCACAACAAGTCCTACTAAACAAGCATAAAATACTCTCATTGAAGATATGTCTTGTAATCCTTCTCCGAAAAATTTCATTTGCATTGTTTCTGGTAACATCCAAGTCACTAATCCAAAACAGGCTCCAGCAACCATAACGATTGATGCCCAGTTTCCAATATTTAAAGCTCTTTGTACGTCAGCCTCTTTTGCATCATTTGAAGAAATTTTGACTAGTAAAGTCCCTATAAGTGAAATTATAATTCCAACTCCAGCAATAGACATTGGCAATAAAATGGGGCCAATTCCGCCAAAAGCATCTTCAATAGCACCTCCCATATCATTTATTACATAGTTTCCTAAGACCATAGCAGCTAATACCGTTGCTACATAGGATCCAAATAAATCGGCTCCCATTCCCGCAACATCTCCAACATTATCCCCAACATTATCAGCAATCGTAGCTGGGTTTCTAGGATCGTCTTCAGGAATATCAGCTTGAACTTTTCCTGCTAAATCCGCACCTACATCAGCTGCTTTTGTATAAATTCCACCACCAACTCTTGCAAATAAAGCAATAGATTCAGCTCCTAATGAAAAGCCAGCTAAGGCTTCTAAAACAACAGTCATTTGATCCGTATTTGTCCATTCACCACCCATGAATTTATGATAGAATATAATAAAGAACAAGGTTAAACCTAAGACTGCTAAACCAGCAACTCCTAATCCCATAACAGTACCGCCACCAAAAGACACCTTCAATGCATTTGGCAAACTTGTTTTTGCAGCTTGCGTAGTTCTAACATTTGTTTTGGTTGCAATTTTCATACCCATATTTCCTGCAAATGCTGAAAAGATAGCCCCAATAACAAACGCAAATACAATTAAATAAGTTGTTTGCATATAAAAAGCAATTCCAGCTAAAACAATACTAGCTCCAATTACAAAATAGGTAAGTAATCTGTACTCAGCATTTAAAAATGCCAAAGCACCTTCATAGATGTGGTCTGAGATTTCTTTCATTTTCCCATCTCCTGCATCTTGTTTCATTACCCAAGATTTTTTGATTAGCATGTACGCTAACCCTAATATTGCCATTGCAACTGGCATCCAAATCATCATTGATTCCATAGTGTAATTTTGTTTATTTTAACGGGCGTAAATGTACTAAAATGATAATAAACTAAAAAACCTAATTTGAGATAATTATGATCCTTCTATATTAAAGATCAAAATAAGAGGTTTTAAAGAAGTGAATTTTAGATGCATAATTACTAAATCCTTGGAGATACCCCAACTCTAAGCCCAAAGTTTGGTGAATAGTTGTTTGGATTATCAAATTCAGATCGCTAGGTACTATAAACATGAAGAATCTTTAAGTTACCCAAGCCTATATTTTCTACACAAAATCCATATTCATAACATAGAGCTATGAGGTCATCTGTAATGAAAAAATGAACACTAAATGAAATGTTTTTCATAAGTTTATCCTCCATTAAAAATTAGTCTAATGGAGAGATTTCGTGTGTAAATAAGTTATTTATACAGAACTTTCTTAACAGCCCTCACTACATCATCGCTGTTAGGTAACCACTCTTTTAGAAGTACCGGAGAATAAGGTGCAGGTGTATCAGCGGTGTTTATTTTTATAATTGGAGCATCTAGATGATCAAAAGCTTTCTCTTGAACTTGATATGTTATTTCAGTAGACACATTACCAAATGGCCAAGCCTCTTCAAGGATCACCAAACGATTTGTTTTCTTAACCGATTCTAATATCGTATTAATATCTAAAGGACGTACGGTTCTTAAATCGATAACCTCACAAGAAATTCCTTCCTTTTCTAAGGCATCTGCAGCAGCATATGCTTCTTTAATTATTTTTCCAAAGGATACAACAGTCACATCGGAACCTTCCCTTTTGATATCCGCAACTCCAATAGGTAATATGTATTCTCCTTCCGGGACTTCTCCTTTATCCCCGTACATCTGCTCGCTTTCCATAAAAATTACAGGATCGTCATCTCTTATGGCAGCTTTTAAAAGCCCTTTAGCATCATACGGGTTTGAGGGCACCACAACCTTAAGGCCTGGGCAGTTTGCAAACCAGTTTTCAAAAGCCTGAGAGTGTGTGGCTCCTAATTGACCAGCAGACCCCGTTGGACCTCTAAACACAATTGGGCACTTAAACTGACCTCCAGACATTTGTCTTATTTTGGCAGCGTTATTTATAATTTGATCAATCCCTACTAAAGAGAAATTAAATGTCATAAACTCAACGATAGGGCGATTGCCTGTCATGGTTGATCCAACAGCAATTCCTGAAAATCCTAGTTCCGCAATTGGTGTATCGATTACTCTTTTAGCACCAAACTCATCTAACATTCCTTTTGAAGCTTTATAAGCACCATTATATTCTGCTACTTCTTCTCCCATTAAATAAATGCTACTATCACGACGCATTTCTTCACTCATGGCTTCGCAAATTGCCTCTCTAAATTGAATTGTTTTCATTAATTGAATTTTATGAGGGACAAAAATAAGAATAATACTCAATTATAACTGAAACATTTTACTAAAATTTACTATGCATGCATAGGAAGTGTGAGGTTTTTTAATTACTTTTGAAGTCAACTCTTATTAGAATAAAAAATCGAGAATATGAAGATATTAGTCTGTATTAGTCATGTCCCTGACACGACTTCTAAAATTAATTTTACTGACGAAAACTCCAAGTTTGAATCTAACGGCGTACAGTTTGTTATAAATCCAAATGACGAATTTGGATTGACCCGCGCAATGTGGTTTAAAGAAAAACAAAACGCAAGCATAGATGTTATTAGTGTTGGGGGTCCCGAAACAGAGCCCACCTTAAGAAAGGCTCTTGCAATTGGAGCGGATACAGCAATTCGAGTCAATGCCAGCACCCCTGACGGCCTTTCGGTAGCCACACATTTGGCTGACGTTGCTAAAAAAGGGAGTTACAATCTAATTATTGCAGGTCGTGAATCCATTGACTACAATGGCGGAATGGTACCGGGAATGTTAGCAGCAATGTTAAATGCTAATTTTGTGACCAATTGCATTAGCTTAGAAATTGAAGGAACAAGTGTGACAGCCATACGTGAAATTGACGGAGGTAAGGAAACACTCTCTACAATTTTACCCCTAGTAATTGGTGGGCAAAAAGGCCTAGTTGAAGAAAGTGACTTAAGAATCCCTAACATGAGAGGAATTATGATGGCACGAAAAAAACCACTTAAAGTTGTTGAACCTGAATCGGATAATTCAGCAACTAGCTCAGTCTCTTTTGAAAAACCAGCTCCCCGAGGCGCTGTTAAATTAGTAGAAGCTAACAACATTGATGAGTTGATCAGTCTTCTTCACAACGAAGCTAAAGTTATTTAATTAATTCTAAAAAAAAGAAAAATGTCCGTTTTAGTATATACCGAATCCCATCAAGGAAATTTTAAAAAAGCTGCTTTAGAAGCAGCTTCATATGGAAAAGCCGTAGCAGAAGCTATGGGCACCACTTTAACCGCTGTCACATTTAAAGCAAATGACGCATCAAAATTGAAAGAATATGGAGTTGACAAAGTCTTAAATATAGAGTCTATCAACGACTTTAACGCCATAATTTATGCAGATGCCATAAAGCAAGCTGCAGAAAAAGAAAATACAACCGTAGTTATATTAAGCGCTAGTGCTGATAGCAAATATATTGCACCGCTATTAGCGATTAACCTTAACGCAGGGTATGTGTCAAATGTAGTCACAACTCCATCAAGCTTAAACCCTTTTACCGTAAAACATACTGCATTTACAAATAAAGCTTTTTGTAATACTGAAATCTCAACAACGATAAAAATAGTGGGGGTTTCTAACAATTCATTTGGCTTGGTAGAAAAGACTGCTTCTGCACAAATGGAAGTCTTCTCACCTATTTTGGCAGAGTCTTCAACAATAGTTACCTCAATAGATAAAGCAAATGACAAAGTAACTATTGCAGATGCTGAAGTAGTTGTATCAGCAGGACGCGGATTAAAAGGCCCTGAAAACTGGGGGATGATAGAGGAGCTAGCCGAGGTTCTTGGTGCTGCAACTGCATGCTCAAAACCTGTTTCTGATTTGGGATGGAGACCACATAGTGAGCATGTTGGGCAAACAGGAAAGCCTGTCGCCACAAACTTGTATATAGCAATTGGAATTTCTGGAGCTATTCAGCATTTAGCAGGAATTAATGCCTCTAAAATAAAAGTGGTCATCAATACCGATGCAGAAGCACCGTTTTTCAAAGCTGCTGACTATGGCATTGTAGGAGACGCCTTTGAAGTCGTTCCTAAATTAATAGAAAAATTAAAAGTTTTCAAAGCTAAAAACGCATAAATTATAAATCCTATAACCCCATTCGGAACATTATTTTTTTATAATGTTTATCAAAAACTTATTTGTTAAGGGTTTGGTTCTTTACTAATTTAAACTGTTCTTTGTGTTATAACTTATGAGTTTAATTCGTCTCAAAATAAAAGGTATATCATACAGTCAAACTCAAAGCGGTGCTTACGCTTTGATTTTGAGTGAGGTTGATGGAAAACGAAAATTACCGATTGTTATTGGGGCTTTTGAAGCCCAATCTATTGCTATTGCGCTTGAAAAAGAGATTCAACCACCAAGACCCTTAACACATGATTTATTTAAAAACTTTTCAGATCGTTTTGATATTGTTGTAAAACAAGTTATCATTCACAAGCTGGTAGATGGCGTATTTTATGCATCTCTGATATGTGAACGCGACAAAATTGAAGAAGTTATTGATGCGAGAACCAGCGATGCAATTGCATTATCATTACGTTTTTCAGCCCCTATATTTACTTACAAAAACATTTTAGAAAAGGCTGGGATTATTTTAAAAAATGACCACGAAAAAGTAGAGAGTGATGCATCAACAAAAGAAAGTCTACTGTTTGATGATTTAGAACTTGAAGCAGAAGAAACCGAGACAGAAAAAGACAGTCACCAACATAGATCAATTGACCAATTACGCGAATTACTAACAAAGGCCGTCGGAAATGAAGACTATGAAACGGCAGCTAAAATAAGAGATGAGATCTCAAAAAGATAATCCATAACAATATGAAAAAACTAATTCTTATTCTAATTGTGTTGTTTGTAAATACTCATTCAATCTTGGCGCAAGAAGTTAGCTACGAAATTATAGCAAATCAAGGATTTACTTTAAATAGTTTTTTAAGAGGGCTTTTGGGGATGTTTGTATTGATCTTAATTTCGTACCTATTGAGCGCTAACAGAAAAGCAATTAATTGGAGAACAGTAATCTTTGGGCTTGGAGCTCAAATAATTTTAGCGATTGGCGTACTTAAAATCTCATTTATACAAGGTTTCTTTGAATGGGTAGGAAGTTTATTTATCGCCGTTCTGGACTTCACTCTTGAAGGTACAAAATTTTTATTTGCTTCCTTTTCATCTGGTGAAATTGAAGCACCTCTAGTGACCTTTGCTATTTCTATATTACCAACCGTTATTTTCTTTTCTGCACTCACATCTGTATTGTTTTACTTAGGGATCATTCAACGCGTTGTTAAAGGATTGGCATGGTTGTTAAGCAAACTTTTACAAGTTTCTGGAGCAGAAAGTTTAAGTGTTGCCGGAAATATATTTCTGGGACAGACGGAATCGCCTTTAATGATTAAAGCCTATTTAGAAAAAATGAACCGTTCAGAAATCTTGTTAGTAATGATTGGAGGAATGGCAACCGTTGCAGGTGGTGTTTTGGCAGCTTACATAGGCTTTCTTGGAGGTGACGACGAAGTCTTACGTCTTTTTTACGCGAAACACTTACTAACAGCTTCTGTAATGGCAGCGCCTGGTGCTATTGTCATTTCAAAAATGCTTTACCCACAAGTAGAAGCTATTGACAATGAAATTAGCATCTCACAAGAAAAGATTGGGTCAAACATATTAGAATCCATTGCAAACGGAACAACCGAAGGTTTGAAATTAGCACTAAATATTGGTGCTATGCTTTTGGTGTTTTTAGCATTCATCGCTATGATTAACGGCATCCTAGGATGGATTGGAGATTGGACCACACTAAATGACTGGGTCGCTTCAAACACTTCTTACAAAACCTTTTCACTTGAGTTTATTTTAGGATATGCGTTTGCTCCACTAATGTGGCTCATTGGGATTGCGAAAGAAGATATTGCGCTAATGGGGCAACTGCTTGGAATTAAGTTAGCAGCGAGTGAATTTGTTGGATACATACAGTTGGCAGAACTAAAAAACCCACTGAACATACTGCACTTAAAATATGAAAAGTCGATAATAATGGCAACCTATATGCTCTGTGGCTTCGCTAATTTTGCATCCATAGGAATTCAGATAGGTGGAATTGGATCCTTGGCTCCAGGGCAGCGAAAAACACTTTCAGAATTTGGTATTAAAGCACTCATTGGAGGGACTATCGCATCACTTTTGTCCGCGACTATTGCTGGCGCAATTATCGGGTAAATAGTTAATAACTTTTGAAATTATTACAAGCTTCAATTTCTTTAATATTGACGCTTTTTTATATTTTTACATATATAAAATCATTTTATAATGAAGCAGTATTTAGACCTTGTGTCACATGTCTTAGAAAATGGAAATGAAAAAGGAGACCGCACCGGCACTGGGACTAAGAGCGTGTTTGGATACCAAATGCGATTCGACTTAAGTGAAGGATTTCCAATGGTAACCACTAAAAAACTTCACCTTAAATCTATTATTTATGAGCTACTTTGGTTCTTGAAAGGGGATACAAATATTGACTACTTGACTGAGAATGGCGTCAAAATATGGAACGCTTGGGCAGATGAAAACGGAGATCTAGGCCCCGTTTATGGCCATCAATGGCGTAACTGGAATAGTGATGAGATTGATCAAATAACAGAAGTCATCGAAACCTTAAAAACCAATCCGAACAGCCGTCGAATGCTAGTTTCGGCTTGGAATCCGTCGGTGCTTCCAGACACCTCAAAATCATTTAGTGAAAATGTAGCCAACAACAAAGCTGCACTGCCCCCATGCCATGCTTTTTTTCAGTTTTATATCAATGACGGAAAATTATCTTGTCAGCTTTACCAGCGTAGTGCAGATATCTTTTTAGGGGTTCCCTTTAACATTGCTTCATATGCACTATTCACTATGATGATCGCTCAAGTTTGTGGCTATGAGGCTGGAGAATTCATACACACATTTGGAGATGCGCATATTTACAGCAACCATATAGAACAAGTAGAAACACAGCTTTCTAGAGACCCTCGTCCGCTTCCAAAAATGATACTAAACCCCAAAATAACAAACCTCTTCGACTTTGCATTTGAAGACTTCACCTTAGAAGACTACGATTCGCATCCACACATCAAGGGAGCTGTTGCCGTATAATTTAATAGAAACACTTACTTCTCCCTTTACATAACACCAACTCTATTGAAAACTATAAATCAAACATCTAAATTAACTCTAATTGTCGCTGTTTCAGAAAACAATGTAATAGGCAAAGACAATGATTTAATTTGGCGCTTGAGAAAAGACCTGCAACGTTTCAAAGCGCTGACTACTGGACACTGCATCATAATGGGGCGTAAAACCTTTGAAAGCTTTCCCAAACCTTTGCCTAACAGAACCCATATTGTTATCACAAGACAACTAAATTACAAAGTTCCTGATGGAGTTACAGTTGTAAACTCATTAGAAGCAGCTATTGAAGCTTCAAAAGAAGACCCTTGTCCCTATATTATTGGGGGAGGAGAAATCTACAAACAAGCAATAAACTCTGTAGATCTTATTGAGCTCACAAAAGTACATCACACTTTTGAAGGAGACACTTTTTTTACTGAGATAGATAATACCTCTTGGGAAGAGATAAATTGTATATACAACGAAAAAGATGACTTTCATAAATACCCTTTTTCATTCATAACTTACAAAAGACGCTAACTAATTCTATTTAGATACAACTAAAACTATAACACATGAAAGCATATATATTTCCAGGACAAGGGGCTCAGTTTTCGGGAATGGGTCTTCCTCTTTATGAAGGCTCATTACTTGCAAAATCTTTATTTGAACAAGCAAATGACATTTTAGGATTTAACATAACAAAAATAATGTTTGATGGAAGTGTTGAAGATTTAAGGGAGACTAAGGTTACACAACCAGCGATATTTTTGCATTCAGTAATTCTAGCTAAGAGTTTAGGTGAGCGTTTTCAACCAGCTATGGTTGCAGGACATTCTCTTGGTGAGTTTTCAGCCTTAGTCGCAAATGGCACACTCCCTTTTGAAGATGGCCTTAAGCTCGTTTCTCAAAGGGCACAAGCCATGCAAAAAGCGTGTGATTCGACAGAAGGAACTATGGCAGCAGTATTGGGACTAGAAAACGAAATTGTTGAGCAAACATGTGAATCTATTGACGGAATTGTCGTCGCTGCCAACTATAACTGCCCGGGTCAATTAGTGATTTCGGGAGCTGTTGACGCTATTAATACCGCCTGTGATAAACTGAAAGAAAAAGGAGCGCGTAGGGCACTTGTACTTCCAGTGGGAGGCGCCTTTCATTCTCCGTTAATGGCACCTGCAAAGGAACAGCTAGCAGCAGCTATAGAAAACACAACGTTTCACACCCCTATTTGTCCTATTTATCAAAACGTAACGGCACTGCCTATTTTAAATGAATCAGAGATTAAAATGAATTTAATTTCTCAACTAACAGCGCCTGTAAAGTGGACGCAATCGGTTCAGCAAATGATTATAGATGGCGGAACCGAATTTATTGAAGTTGGGCCAGGAAATGTTCTTCAAGGACTGGTTAGAAAAATAAACAGAGAGATGGACACAAAAGCAGCAACAATTGAAAATTAAAATCAATGAATAGAAGAACCTTGTTAATCCTTATCCTTGTTATTTTCAATATTGGTTTAGATCAGTTTTCTAAAGTTCAAGTCCGCGAAAAAATTGTTCCAGGATCGAGAACAGAGCTTATTGGACCGCAACTGCAATTGATGAATGTTGAAAATTCTGGTGCTTTCTTGAGTATGGGGAGTGATTCAAGACCAGCCGTTAAACTTATTTTTCTGCTTATTATTCCGGTGATTGTTTTAGCAATTGTATTGTATTATGTCGTCACAAATAATATGCTTGATAAGAAATCAATTGTAGGATTTAGTTGTATCGCTGGTGGAGGAATTGCTAACGTCTATGATCGGTTTATGTACGGATCTGTAACTGATTTTCTTTTCATGGATTTTGGAGGCATATTCAAAACTGGTGTCTTTAATATCGCCGACCTATCAGTAACAACAGGAATGGTTTTGTTATTGATATCTTCATTCCTGAATAGACCCTCTAAAAAAGCAGAAGCACCTAACTAAGTTCTATTTAGAAAATCAATTATAGTAGAAGTAATAAAATCAATCTGGTCGTCGTCTAATTCAGTATGCATTGGCAATGAAATTACTTCATTAATTAGAGTGTTTGTCACCTTAAAATCTGCATCATTATAACGATCATCTAAATACGCTTTTTGTTTGTGTAATGGTATGGGATAGTAAACGCCGCATGGAATGTCCTTTGCTTGTAAATATGCCACTAAAGAATCTCTATCTGCATCCTGTATCTTTAGGGTGTACTGATGAAACACATGACAGTCGCAGTTATCACATATTGATTCACACCCATTCCCTGCTTTTGGAGTGATTATGTTTTTGTGGTTTTTAAAAGCTGCATTGTATCTTCGGGCCGCTGATTGACGTGCATTATTGTAGGCATCAAGCTTGGGAAGTTTCGCATCTAAAACGGCTGCTTGTATGGAATCTAGCCTTGAATTCACTCCGACTACATCGTGGTGATATCGCTTATACATCCCGTGGTTTACAATTCCTCTTATGGTATGAGCTAAGTCATCATCATTAGTAAAAATAGCACCTCCATCTCCGTAGCAACCTAAGTTTTTAGAAGGAAAAAAAGAAGTTGATGCTACATGGCCGACAGTTCCAGCTTTGGACTTTGTGCCATCTTGGGATGTGTAATTAGAACCAATAGCTTGTGCATTATCTTCAATAACAAATAAATCATGAGCGTTTGCAAGCTCCATAATAACATCCATATTAGCACATTGGCCAAATAAATGCACTGGTACAATTGCTTTTGTTTTTGGAGTAATCGCTTTTTTAATCGCTTCAATATCTATATTAAATTTATCAGGGTCCACGTCTACCAAAACAGGTGTAAGTCCCAATAAAGCAATTACTTCAACAGTCGCTGCAAAAGTAAAATCCGCAGTAATAACTTCATCACCTGGCTTTAACCCCAACCCCATCATTGCGATTTGCAACGCATCCGTTCCGTTTGCACAAGGGATGACGTGCTTTACTCCTAAGTAGGCCTCCAAATTGGCTTGAAACTCCTTAACTTTAGGTCCATTAATGAATGAAGCAGTATCAATAACCTCCTGAATAGAGGAATTAACCAGTTCTTTTATAGGCGCATATTGACCTTTAAGGTCAACCATTTGAATTTTTTTCATTTCTTTAAATATCAATTTCAAGTAATCACTATTACCATCAACAAAAATACAAAATTACCAATGCTTAGTCATGAAATTAATATAAAGAATGTATTTTTGCTACAAAATAAAACCCTATTGAGCCTTTTTTATAACATCACAATTAAACTCTTATCTTTTTTAGCTTTCCTTTTAGGAGGTATTCATAAAAAGCTGCGATTAGGTCAAAAGGGGCGCAAAGAAAGCTTGCAATTATTAAAACAAAGCCTTAGCCCTAGTGATAAGGTCATATGGCTACATTGTGCTTCTTTAGGAGAATACGAGCAGGGACTGCCTGTTTTTGAAGCGCTTAAAACACACTACCTAGAACACAAGTTTGTACTCACTTTTTTCTCCCCTTCAGGCTATGAAGTTCGAAAAAAAAACCCAATTGCAAACCTTGTTGTTTACCTGCCTTTAGATAATAAAAGTACTGTGGACTCATTTTTGAATATTACAAATCCTAAGCTAGTGGTGTTCGTGAAATATGACCTCTGGCCTAATTATTTACAAGAGTTAAAACGGCGCCATATAACCACGGTATTAATCTCAGCTTTATTTAGATCCTCACAACCTTACTTTAAGAGCTATGGCGGTTGGTTTAAAAAATTACTTTTTACGTTTGACCATATTTTTATTCAGGACTCAGAGTCTAAAGCACTACTAGAGTCAATAGGATACACTCGCTGTAGTCTATCAGGGGATACTCGATTTGACCGAGTTCGAAATCAATTAAAAACAGACAACAGTCTAGATTTTATTGCAAAGTTTAAAGACACGAAGACTTGTATTGTAGCAGGAAGTACCTGGCCGGAAGACGATGTATTGCTCATTGACTACATTAATGCTAGCAGTGACAGTATCAAATTTATTGTCGCACCGCATAACATTGATCCAAAGCAAATTAATAGGATGCTTAAAAAGATTCAAAAACCTGCATTACTTTACTCAAACTACAAAAATGAAACTCTAGAAAACAAGTCCGTATTTATTATAGATACCGTTGGTTTGCTAACCAAGATATACAACTACGCTGACATTGCTTACATCGGCGGTGGAATGGGCTCATCTGGGCTACATAACACACTAGAGGCCGCTACTTTTGGAGTCCCTATTGTGATCGGGAAAAACTATCAAAAATTCCCTGAAGCTAAAGCCATGCTTATTAAAGGCGGGCTATTTAGTATTAGCAACCACGTGAGCCTTCAAAAAACACTAGACAGACTAGTAGTAAACCCTCAAGAAAGAAAGGAATTAGGCCAAACAAACAAGGACTATATTACGCAAAACAAGGGAGCTACTGAACATGTAGTGGCAGAAATAACAAAGCTGTACTAAGGAGTATTATTGATATACTTTTACGTAATCTATCACAAAATCTTGAGGGAAAATAGTATCATCTACTTCTGATCCTCCAAAGTTTCCGCCAATTGCTAAGTTTAAAATAATATAAAACGGCTTATTAAAGGGCCATGTTTTATCATTTTTAATTTTTGGAGAAAATGAGTAAACCAAAAGATTATCAATATAGAACTCAATTTGACTAGCATCCCATTTAGTCTTGTAAACATGAAACCCTTCTTCAATAGAGTCAATGCTCGTAATTTGGGTGTTGAATGACTGTCCGTAACTTTCGGGAGTATGTAATGTTGTGTGAATTTCTCCAGGGGATTTCCCAACATACTCCATAATATCAATTTCGCCACAAGCTGGCCATGTATTGGAGTCTATGTCGTGTCCCAACATCCAGATCGCTGGCCACAAACCCTTACCTTTTGGGAGTTGTGCCTTTACTTCAATTGTTCCGTATGTAAATTCAAATTTATCTTTGGTTGTTATCCTACCAGAGTAATAGTTGTCCACATGTTTTGTTGCTGAAATCACAAGTTGATTGTTGACTGTTATGACATTACTTTTAGCATACACTTGCCATTCATTGTTGCCCCAACCACAAAGGCTTGGACACCCATCACCAAGGTCATAGGACCAGCTATTTAAGTCTAACATACCTTGATTGAATTCGTCAGAGAAAACAAGTTTAGAAGTTGACAAATCAGTCTCTCCAGAAAAAGTCAATGATAGTAATAGTACAAGAACTCGAAAAATCATTTATAATGTAATTGTGGCTTTAAGATTGGCATTAGAATTACCTCCAACAAAAATTGAAAAATCGCCTGACTCCAGTATAAAATTTCCATCATTATCATAAAAACCAAGCTCTTTCTCTGAAAGTGTAAATGAAACTTCCTGAATTTCGTTTGGCTCAAGGCTAACAAGCTCAAACCCTTTTAGTTCTCTAACTGGGCGTGTCACACTTGCGAAGTGATCTCTTATGTAGAGTTGCACCACTTCTTTACCTGTTTGTTTTCCGGAATTTTTTAGTGTGACAGACACTTGAACTTCCTTTTCAGAAACGACTAATGTTTTTAGATTGCTATATTCAAATGAGGTATAACTCAATCCGTAGCCAAAAGGGTACAATGGAGAATTTTCCTCGTCTTCGTAGTGTGACCAAAACACGCCAGGGGCACCCGTTGGACGGCCTGTGTTTTTATAATTGTAATAAATAGGGACTTGACCCACAGCTCTAGGAAAACTCATTGGTAGCTTTCCACTTGGGTTATAGTCACCATAAAGAACCTGTGCAATGGCATTTCCGCTCTGAGTTCCTAACTGCCAAGCCTCAACAATTGCCGGTAAATTTTCGTGATGCCAATTTAAGACCAGAGGCCTTCCGTTATTAAGAACTAGCACAATATTCTTGTTAACCTTATATATTGCCTCAAGCAGTTCCTGTTGGACGCCTGGCAATCCTAATTTAGTTCGACTTCGACCTTCACCACTTTGATATCCAATTTCTCCTAAAACCATTACTACAACATCAGCAGATTTGGCGGCCTCGATTGCTTGAGGGAATTCACTTTTATCTGTCGTGTTGATTTGAACCTGAGCCGTAAATGCAGTGTAACCAACACTAACATCGGCTCCTTTAGCATAAGTTAATTTGTTTTCTTTATAGGCCTGCATACCCTCTAAAACGGAAACAGCTGAGTGATCTTTGGCTGCGATCCTCCAATTCCCCAGAGGACTATTTTTGTCTGCTGCTAAAGCACCAATTAAAGCTATTTTTTGGCCTTGCTTTTTTAAGGGTAATAATTGATTATCATTTTTTAAAAGTACGATTGACTTTTTTGCCAAGTCTAAAGCAGCCTCATGAAAGGCTTGTTGCCCAATAACTTCTTTTTCTCGTACCTCATCACAGTACTTATAGGGATCTTCAAAAAGCCCTAACTCGAATTTAACTTTTAAAATTCGTTTGACAGCGTCGTCAATGAAAGACTCCTGCACTTTGCCTTCTCTAACTAAGCCTGCTAGTTCTTTCACGTATAAGTGTGATTCCATGTCCATGTCGGCCCCTGAATTGGCCGCTATCATAGCCGCTTCTTTACCGTCTTTAGCAAGACCGTGAGAGGACATCTCATCAATAGAGCCCCAATCGGTAACTACAAAACCATCAAAAGCCCACTTGCCTTTTAGTACTTCTCTTTGTAAATATTCATTTCCCGTAGCCGGAATTCCATTCAGCACATTAAAAGCATTCATAAAGGTTCTTACCCCCGCATCGACAGTGGCCTGGAATGGAGGAAAGATCATATTATTTAAAGTGGAAGTTCCAACATCGACAGTATTGTACTCTCGTCCGGATTCAGAAAACCCATAACCAGCAAAGTGCTTTGCACAAGCTGCAATAGTGGTGTGTTCTGATAAATCAGTACCTTGAAATCCAAGAACACGTGCTTTAGCAATTTTAGAGCCTAAATAAGGGTCTTCACCTGCACCTTCCATCACACGACCCCATCTTGCGTCACGAGTAATGTCTACCATGGGAGCAAATGTCCAGTTGATTCCAGCTGCGGCGGCTTCTTCCGCTGCAACTTCAGATGATTTTCTAATAGCCTCTAAATCCCAGCTCGCGGACTCTGCCAAGGGAATTGGGCTAATAGTTTCATAACCATGAATTACATCAAAACCTATAATTAAGGGAATTCCTAGACGAGATTCTTCAACTGCAATTTTTTGAACACTTCGCACATTTTCTACTCCTCTTACATTAAGCATGGATCCTACATAGCCTTTTCTAAGGTGTTCGTACTTTTCAGCAGCATCTCCAGTCTTAGGGGCTGGACCAGTAAGGTCCCAAAAACCAACGTATTGATTCATTTGCCCTACTTTTTCTTCAAGTGTCATCCGCCCAAGCAACTCATTCACTTTTTCATCTATATTTTCAATAGAAGTAACCCTAGAACTAATTGACAAATTTGAATTAGAATTACTACAAGAAATTAAACTAAGAAAAACGCCAATTAAAAGAATATTTAGTTTTAATGCCTTCATAATACTATTGATAAACTCTTATATAGTCAACAAGCATAGAGTCTGTGGTGAAATTAGGGTCAATATCCCCTCCGTTGGTTCCGCCCATCGCGACATTGAATATGAAAAAGAAATTAGCGTCAAAAGGCATTGCGTCGTTCGTGTTCATTGAATAAAACTGAACGTCATCTAATAAAGCTTTGACACTAGAATCAGTCCATATCAAAGAATAAACATGAAACTCTGTGGGTGTACTTATATCAACAGGTTGTCCATAACTAGCAGTGTTACCATTATTATTCCAATGACAAGTTGACTGAACATAAGATTTATCTTCAAATTGCTCCATAATATCAATTTCTCCACAGTGAGGCCAACCAACTGAGCTGTAATTAGCCCCCAACATCCAAAGAGCAGGCCAAGTACCAGCAACTGAGGGTAGTTTGGCACGAATGTCAACACGACCATATTTAAAGTCAAATTTGTTCTGCGTAGTAATTCTGGCAGAAGTAAAAGTGTTATTAGATCCTTTTATGACTTTAATATTTAAAATTCCGTTTTCTTTATAAATATTATTGGAGCTATTAGTATAAGTTTGAACTTCTTGATTCCCCCAGCCGCCACCGCCAGTCTCATAATTCCAATGATTAGTGTTAATCGACCCATTTCCATCAAATTCATCTGACCAAACAAGTCCATCAGTATTTCCTGATCCACCTCCGCCAGAGTCTTGATCAACAAAAATAGTTATATTTTGAATTTTACTAATGCGTTCATCTGTACTAGAGTAAGCATAAATAGTAACTGGAAATTGGTTTATTCCTTGAGAATTAACTGTGTATGTAAAGTTCCCACTTGAGTTTTGAACTTCATCAGCCGTATCAACTTTAAAGCCAAAACTAACAGCGTTGTCTGCAGTTGCTGTGAGGTTAAAAACACCAGATCCATCACCATCAGGGTTTTCTGAATTTTGTCCTTGTATATCCAATATGACTACTAAATTTGAAGGCAAATCAGTTTGACTTCCGCTGCCTCCACTGCCTCCGCCATCAGGGGGTGTAATAGACCCTCCATCATCAGGCGAACAGCTTGCTGTTAATAGTATTAATAAAAAAAGGTTAATTTTTTTCATTGAAACAAATTTATAGTTTATGTAAAAAAGAGGCAATAATTTTGCCTCTTTTTTTAATTGGTTCTTTTAAATATTACTATTCTGCCACTAGAATCATCCACCAAGTGAACTCTCCAGCTCCGTCTACAGTTCTGATGTATAACTCATTTTCGTTGTAATCCCACAATTCGTATGTATGATTACCACCAGTATAATAAGTGAAAAATGCTTGGTTTGTTAATTTTATAGAAATCTGTCCTGGATCAATAATGTTCCAGTTTTCCGTATAATCAGCGTATTCATAATTTAGAATATCAGCACCATCTTCGCCACCAGTTCCATTATTCCCTAAATCAGCATATACTTGAGCCGATCGACCAAAGATAGTTCCGTTAGTAACATGGTTGATGGTTCCATCAGAATTAAAAGTCCAACGGTCATCATACGTGCCAGTGCCGACTTTATCGTCAGGACCTGCCCCATACCACTCGCATGGTATTAAACCGCCTACTGGTCCTAATCCAAAATGCTGTCCAACCTCAGATTTGACTCTCCATGTTTTTGAGCTACCACCCGTTAAGGCTAAAATCAAATCAGCTGGAGGAGTATATGTAACTAAAACTTCAATTGAGAAAGTCGTTGAAGTAGGGCTTCCAGCAGTACCGTATGCAACAACCGTTACATCATAGCTATTTAAACCAACGCTATAAAATGTTTTTTCTATAACTCCTGAAGCCACCATTTCTTCTGCTCCATTAATTATAAATTTATATGAAATAGCATCGTTTGCAGTAGCAACGAAGTTTACAACACCACTTCCATCTCCATTAGGGTTATCAGTATCAGTGCCGACAACATCAATGGAAACTTCAAGGTTAGTAGGCGAAGTAACATCGCCAAATTCATAAGTATCTTCCTCACATGCTGTAAAAAGCACTAGGGTTAGACATAAACTGATAAAATATTTTATGTTTTTCATGTTTTCTGTTTTTAAATTTTAGTAAGTGAGAATCTCCACCAAACACCCGAACCAGCTTCAATATCAAGAACCATAGTGTTTGCGTCTAATGAATCGACTAAATATGTGATTGTATTATTAGCAGGCAATCCATCCTCTCCTCCATTATGTGCTTTAGCTAAGCCTACATAGGCTCCAGAACCACTAACGGTTAATGTACCTGCTGATTCATCATAAACATAAGTTGCTGGACTTGATCCATCATGTGGAGCCATTGGAGCACCACATGCCTCAGGATCAAATCCCTGCCATGGCTCTAACCATGTCTCAGACCCTAGTACATTCGAAAAGTTTCCTCCACTGAACACGAATGTGTCATCAAAAAAGCAAGATCGTAGACTAACATCATCGGCACTGTTTGACCACCAATTAGTAGCTCCTTGAGTAGGACCAACTCCTAATGATCCGGCATCTGGAGTTATAACCCATGTACCATCAACTGGAGTTGTTTGAACCGCGTCTTTGGTAAGTCTAAACCTCCACCATACGCCAGAACCGGCTTCAATATCAAGAACCATATTATTTGCGTCTAACGATTCTACTAAGTAAGTAATTGTATTATCAGCAGGCAATCCATCCTCTCCTCCATTATGTGCTTTAGCTAAGCCAACATAAGCTCCTAATCCACTAACAGTCAATGTGCCAGCAGATTCATCGTAAACATATGTTGCAGGACTTGAGCCATTGTGTGGGGCTATTGGAGCTCCACATGCCTCAGGGTCGACTCCTTGCCATGGCTCGAGCCAGGTATCAGATCCTACTACATTCGAGAAGTTTCCTCCATTGAATACAAAAGTATCATCAAAAAAGCAAGAACGTACATTTACATCATCAGTACTATTTGACCACCAATTAATAGCCCCTTGAGTTGGACCTACTCCAAGTGCCCCTGCTTCTGGAAGCATTCTCCAAGTACCTTCAAGTGGAGATGGACCTGATGGGGATTTATAAAAGTAGATATTATCAATAAAAACAGTACCGGCCGCCCAAGGAGTTCCCTCAAACTTTAATTGAAATATATCGGTTACTACTTGTCCAAGATCAGTGTATGCACTAACAGGGATATCTATACTAGTCCAGTTATCAGCTGTTAAGCTTGTCACGATAGGAGTTTCAGTAGATGCTCCATCTACACCATTAATCAAAGAAGTTTCAATATCAGTGACCGAATTAGCTGTCCAGACATCAATATGAAGGTATTCCATTGTTGAAACATCAACAGAAGTTCCATCAGCTAAAGAAATTCCTTGGTAGCTTAAGTTGATATATTGTAACATCGTATCTCCAGCTAAATCATATAAATTCCATCCACTTCCTTGTCCTCCTTGACCCCAGTCTGGGAAATAATTTGTTCCTGGAAGATCACTATAAACAGAACTAAATATTGAAATAACATCCTCATCAGCTCTTGTTGGAGGAGTAGGCGCTGAAGCGACAGGAGCTTCTATTGCGGTAACTTCGAAGTCTTCAGTGTAAACTGTTGTTTCGATTGCTGCTCCCATAACTTCTACTGTAATTGTATAAGTTCCAGATTCTGTAAAATCTATAACTACAGTGTCACCAATATTTCCAGTTGCTGGTGACGGAGTCTCTTCAGTAGTCCCTGGTGCTGTAACATCAAAACTTACAGCAAAATCAGCTGATGCTGTAACATTTACACGTTTAGAAATTGCAGAATCATTTTCGATAACAACCTCTAAATTGGAAGGTGCTTGAAATGAAACAACTAACTCTTGTTCTAGAGTTGTTTCTAGTCCAGTAACTCCATACGCAACCGCAGTCACTGTATAAGTTCCTTCTACATACGTGTGAGTAGTATTCTGACCATTGGTGAAATTTACAGGATCAGAAGTGTCATCTCCAAAATGAATATCAAACTCTACTGCTCCTTGAGCAGTCGGAGTAATTGAAACAAGACCTGTATTATCTTGAGTTACTTGAAAAAGCATTGCTAATTCAGAGGGAGCTTCAACGCTAGTACTAAAGTTTATGTCTTTTTGGTCGTCTGAACATGTAGTTAATGCTAAAAGAACAACAGAAAGACTAAATATATATTTAAGTATTTTCATAATAGTATTTTTTAATAGTTTGGATTTTGATTCCAGTTTCCGTTTGAAAATTGAATTTCTTGGATTGGAATTGGAAATAATTCATGTTTACCAGCTTGAAAGCCATCAATTTCAGATGGTGCTTGTCCGGTTCTAACAAGGTCGAAGAAACGATGTCCTTCTCCTACTAACTCTACATGTCTCTCATGATAAATTGCATCTGTTAATTCTGAGCCAGAAGCAGACACATTATTAGAATCGCCTCCAAAAGCTCGAGAACGCACCATGTTTAAATAAGACTGCGCTTTTGCGTCATCAATACTTCCTCTATTATTTGCTTCAGCTGCCATTAGCAATACATCTGCAAAACGAATTGATCGGTAATTATTTGGATTTGTCAAGTTTTGATCGCCAATATTCTGATCGCCTTGGCGAGGAATATACTTTCTGTTATAGTAACCAGTATGCTCATACCCAAGTCCATAAGTAGCTCCTGTTTGTTCAGCCCATGCTTCGATGTCAAGTACAGAAACCTCTTTCCTTGAATCTCCATCTTCAAAGCTGTCTACAGTTTCTTGAGTGGGTACATTAAAGCTATATCCAGAATCATAAGTTGGTCCGGTATGGTTTCTGATACCATTAAATCCAACAGCTACATTACCTTCACTACACTGCAGACAGCCAAAACCAGCGCCTTCAGCATCGGTATACTGAACCTCAAACACAGACTCTACATTATTTTCTCCTTCGTTTTCAAACATTGTTTCATAGCTAGTAGCTAATTGGTAAGGTCCGTTGTTAATAACGTTGTCTAAAACAGTAGCCGCTTCGCTAAATTTGTCTTGGTATAAGTAAGCTTTACCTAGTAAAGCTTCTGCAGCTCCTTTGGTAACACGTCCAACTTGAGGAGCATTATAATCTAAGTTGTTAACTGCAAATACTAAATCACTTTCGATAAGCGCATAAACTTCCTGGGCAGAATATCTAGCAATGGATAATTCATCTCCAGGTGCAAAACGTTTTCCTGACCCTAGTAAAGCAGCATCATAATCTTTAATAGGAAGACCACCGAACCACTTAACTAATTCAAAATGATAATAAGCTCTAAGAAAACGAACTTCAGCAATCATTTTATTTCTTCCCTCAAAATCTGTTTTATCTTTAAATTCTAAGAAATAATTAGCTCTACTTATTCCAGAAAACATCCAACTCCAAACATCTCTTAGGTTACTATTTACTGGAGTGTGTCCCATGTCATCTATTTGCTGAAAACCAACAACATCTGTCGCGCTTTCACCTCCACACAATGTGTTATCAGATGCAATTTCACCAAGCAACACATTGACGTAAGAAGCTTGTAATAAATCATAGACTCCTACAAGAGCCATGTAATAATCATCTTCAGAATTAAAGTATCCTTGAGAATCAATATTATAATTATCAGTTTCGTCCAAATATTCATCTGAACAAGAGTAAATCCCTGTAGCAACTAGTGTAAACACTAAAATTGCTGTTATTATATTTTTATTGTTTTTCATCGTGTTTTATTTAAAATGAGATATTTAATCCTAATATATATTGTCTAACCGTTGGATAGAAACCGCTATCAATACCTCCACCTAATGCTTGTCCTGTAGTTGCTGCTGGGTCAAACCCTTTGTATTCAGTAAAGGTGAATGCGTTATTAACAGATGCATAAAGTCGCACTTTAGATAATCCAAAATCTTCTAAAGTTTCCTTCGGTAAACTATATCCTAATTGAATGTTTTGAATACGTACAAAAGAAGCGTCTTCAACATAAAAGTCTGAAAATAATTTATTAGTAGAGGCCCCAGTTGTCGCTCTAGGAACAGAATTACTTGTCCCTGGTCCTGTCCATCTTTCTAGGTAGTAATCTAAACGATTCACATTTGGTTGATCGCGTTCATAATTTCGAACCATGTCTTTTCCTACCTCAGCAAAAGCATACATGCTAAGATCAAAACTCTTGTAATTAACTGAAAAGTTGAAACCCATGTAGTAATCTGCCAATGGCTTACCTATAAAGGTTCTATCATCCGAATTAATCTCTCCGTCTCCATTAACATCTACGTAACGAATATCCCCAGGAACAGCTCCGTAACCTAATCCTTCTTGAGAAGGGTGTGCGTCTACGTCAGCTTGAGTTTGAAAAATTCCATCTGTTTGTAGTCCGTAGAAATAGCCTATTGGCTGACCATTTTCCATTCTTGATGGAGGCAGCGGCTGGCCAACTCCAAATGAACCACCTGTAAGTGGAACTTCTGCATTAACGTCTATTACTGTTCCTTCGATCTTAGTAACATTATAACTTACATTGTAAGATAAATCGTCAGTAATGTTGTCGCTGTAGTTAATCATAAACTCTAATCCCTCAGAACGTGTTGTTCCAGCATTTACAGTTGGTGATCCCGAACCAGGAGCAGTAGTTCCTAAAATACCAGAAACTGGTAACCCTGGGATTAATAAATCAACTCTATCTTCTAAAAAGTAATCAGCTACAATTTCTAATTTGTTTCCAAAAAACTTAGCGTCTACACCAATATCAAGTTTTTCAGCTGTTTCCCACTTCGCTGCAGCATTAGCTATAGGCCCGTTTGCAACTCCATTTGTTAGAGCCCCATCAAAAACATAAGTAGCTTCTCCACTAAGAGCGGATCTGTAAAGGTCATTTCCAACAAGGTTACCTAAAGTTCCATAACTTCCACGAATCTTTAAGAAATCAATAACTTCATTATCCTTCAAGAAGTTTTCGTCAGAGATTTTCCAACCTGCTGTAACAGATTTAAAGTAATCAATCCTGTTGTCCTTAGCAAATGCCGAAGAACCATCTCTACGTATCATAGCAGAAAATAAATACTTTCCTTTGAAATCATATTGAAGTCTACCAAAATAAGAAAGTAAACGGTTGTCATATATATATGATCCATTTTCTTTGGCATCACTAGTACCTGTAGTAAGTGCAATATCAGCAAACTCCCAAGAGTTATTTGGAACATCAAACCCAGTAGCAAATAATCCATTACCCCAGTTTTTGATCACAGTTGTTCCAACCGTAGCTTCCATATTGTGCTTTTCAGCAAAAGATTTTTTATAAGTTGCGAACGTATCCCATGTGTAAGAATCAAATTGACTCTTACTCTGACTCACCGTACTTCGACTTGTGTTGAACACTTTTCCAGCTCCATAATTAACAATAGGAGAAAATGATTTAGATTTATCACTATACGTTTTGAAACCCATCCTTGATGTAACCGTTAAATCATCTCTTAACTTATATTCAAGCTGGAAATTACCTTCAATACTACTACCAAAGTAAGTATTGTAAGTGTCACGGATTTGTGAAAAAGGATTGATTATTTCATTTCCAAAAATTCCATTAACATCTTCTTGATCCAGAGCAAACATAGGAGAATAACTAATAGCATTAAATAAGACAGACCCTAAACCTGATTCGTTAATAGTTTTTCTTTTGTTAGAAAAATAGTTAAGATTTAAAGTAGACTTTAGGCGATCATTAACGTCAATTCCCAGATTTAATTTGATGTTATCTCTAACATAGTTTGATTTATCACTTGCAATTATACCGTCTTGATCTAAACGTGTGGCGCCTAAGTAATAAGTTACATTGTCAGTACCCCCTGAAAGACTAACATTGTGGTTTGTCATTAATGCTTGGTCAAATAACTTGTCTTGCCAGTTTGTGCCATAAGCTGGCCCTGCGATGTTATCATAAGGTAAGGCTTGACCATTATTTGCATAACTTTCATTAACTAAAGCTGCATATTCACTAGCATTTAAAAGAGATAATTTTTTTGTTGTTTCTTGTATTCCTGCATAGGTATTATATGATACTGTTGGAGCAGAGTTTTTCTTTCCTTTTTTAGTTGTTACTAAAATTACACCATTAGCTCCTTCAACACCATATATGGCAGCCTGAGCATCTTTTAAAACGGTAAGACTTTCAATGTCGTCTGGATTTAAACTATTAAAGCTAGAAACTATATATCCATCAACAACTAGTAGAGGATCATTGTCAGTATTACTGCTAACCCCCCTAATTAAAAATCTAAATCCACTACCTGGAGAACCAGACTGGGTAGAAACGGATACACCTGTTGTAGTTCCCTGAAGAGCCTGAGACACATCAACTGGTCTTAGCTTTTCGATTGTTTCAGAACCTACAATAGAAACAGATCCAGTAAGATCTTTTCTGCTTTTAGAGCCATAACCAATCAAAACAACTTCATCTAAGGACTCCTTGTCTTCAACTAACTCAACATTCATCTCCGAAGAAACTGGGAGTTCTAATGTTTCAAATCCAACATAAGTAAACACTAAAGTTGCACCTGATTGAACATTTGAGATAGTAAAATTACCATCGAAATCCGACACAGCTCCTGAGCTAGTGTTCTTGACAATAATGTTAACACCTATCAAGGGTAAGCCATCAACGCTGGATTTTACTGTTCCATTTACTGAAACATTCTGAGCAGTTGCATTAAATACAAAAGCAAAGCTTAACAGTAAAGTAAAAAATACTTTTTTCATAAATATTAGTTTAATTAAATTTTTGATAAATCTAATGTATGTATTTGATAATTACACAAAATTTAACTCTACAAAAAACATACATGTCAAAAATAATGGCTGAAATTTATCAAAATCATATTGTTTAAGATCAAAAATAAGTTTTTATTAATCCGCTGTTTTAATAACCATAATTCATGAAACGGATACATGTATAGCTATTGTATGGTTTAAAACTAGAAGTGTTGTGTTTTTAAAGCTCTAAAATATAGCTAGTCAAACTAGATTCATGAGGTAGACCTATCTTTTTTCGCAAACGATATCGCTTAACCTCTACGCTTCTGTAAGAAATATTTAATAATGGTGCTATTTCTTTTGATGTTAGATTAAGTCTTAAATAAGCACACAGTCTTAAGTCGTTGGGTGTAAGACTAGGGTGAAGAGATTTTATATGCTTAAGAAAGTCTTTATCTGCATTATTAAAGGCTTCTTCAAAAAGTTTCCAATCGTCTGTATTGTTTAAATTTTTGTCTATAATTTTAATAACCTTTGGCAGATCTTGTTCACCATCCTTGTTCTTTAATTCTTTTTTAATATTATTAAGGAATTCATTCTTTTTAATAAGGCTCATTGTAGAGATGGCTAACTCACGGTTTTTACTTTCAATATCTAATTTTAATTTCTCATTATTTAACTGCATAAGCTTTTGAGAAGATTCAAGTTCTTTAAGTGCGATTTCTTCTTCCGATTTCTTAAGAACTTTGAGTTGCTGTCTATTATAATAAGTTTTATAAACGTTGTGAATAAGAACCCATAACAAGGACAATAAAATAACATATAAGAGGATAGCAAGATTGGAAAGGTACCAAGGAGTTTTGATCACAAAAGAGAAAGATCTTGTATTTATAGTCTCTGTCACCCCAGTCTTCCCTTTTACCATAAAACGATAATTACCATAAGGTAAGTTCTCAAAAACTTGAGAACTATTTTCAGACCAATCTGACCACTTTGTTGACCATCCTTCGAGGATATAGGAATAATTTTTCTTAACAATGTTATGGTAATGTGGAATAGAATAGTTGAAATAAAGACTATTAGTGTCAAAGCTTAAGGAATTGTTAGAGTTTAAGTCAAGTTTGAATTTATCTTCACTAACTTTACTAGCCTCTACAGAAGTTAGTTTTATACTGTAAAGGTGGCTAGGCTTATTAGTGCTAGAGTTGAATATGAAATAGCCGTTTGAAGAGCCTAAAAGATAATCATCAACTCCTATTTTGGTTAAATTTTCAAATCCAGTAACTACTTTTCTAAAATTAGAAAGTGAAACTGGAACAACTTCAGTTTTAGGGATTTCTGTTATACTACCTGGACTAATCAACAAAATATTATCGTTTGCAAAACACCATTTAAGACCATTAGACTCCTTAACATCCATTAAAGTTGACCTTGTTGTATAGCTACTCAAAAGCTCTGAAAAAGATTCTGCTCTAATAAAACTTTGATTGCTGTCAATGTATTTGTAGACACCCTCAGATGAAAAGTAATATAACTTGTTAGAAAAATTTAAAATACTTGAGCCCATACCCTTTTGAACAGAGTCAGAAATATTAGAAACATTAGAAAAAGATAATAAATCATCTGACAATATCAGTTCATATAAACCTCTTAGCTCATGATTAACAAATATTTTGCCATCTACCTGTTCATAAAACCTTGTAGACAAATCAAATCCATCAATTTTATTTCTAAAACTCCATTTACCTGAGTTCTTCTCTAACAGACTTAATCCAGAATAGTTGCCTTGTAAAATGAGAGAAGGATGACTGTCTAAGGTTTTAAAATCCCATGTACCGGGTAAGTCAAAAAATGCTTGCTGAATTTGTTGATTTTTAATTATAAAGGTGCCTGAATCATGGCCACAGAACAAGAGCCCATCAATTTCTTTAAGGCTCCAAACTTGCCCATTGGTTCCCTCAACAAACATAAAGTTGTTGTCAGATTCTCTTAGTTTATAAAACAACCCCTGATTAGTACCTAAGAACAAATAGTCGTCATAAACTAGGGAAGAATAAACTGTTCCAATAGTCCCTTTAGTATCGTTATAGACAGTAAACTGAGTGGATAAATTAATAAAACTGATGCCAATATCTAATCCAAGCCATAAATTATCTTGCTGGTCTTCATATACCGACAAAACAGTATTATTACTAAGTCCATTTTCAAAATTTAAATCATATTTCAATTTTCCGGTAGGAGAAAGTTGAAAATATCCCTTGGAAACTGTTCCAAGAACAATACTATTGTCTTTCAGCTTGGTTGTACTGTAAATTCTTAAAGATTTCAAATCAATTTTAGAATCAATTCTCCATGGAACTAACCTATTATTTTCAAGAAAATAAAACCCATTTGATTCTGTTAATAAAAGTAGTTTTCCGTCAAAGTCAAACATTCCAACTAATTTATTATTTACTATTCTAGAATCACTCAGTAAAAGCTCCACAACTCCATTGTTAAACTTGAATACTCCCTTATTTTTCTTGTTGAAAAACAAAACTCCGTTTACAATGAAAATATTTGCTATGTCATCATCGGACTCAATAAACGAATATTTATTTGTTTCTATATTAACCAAATAAATCCTTGAATAGGACTGAAAAACTAGCCAATCATCTAGCTTAAGTATCTTCCAAAATTGTTCTTCATCAGTTAATTCAATGTCTAACTTTTGAGCTAATGAGATATATTCTAAAACATTTTTATTGTTTTTCTTCCATATACCAAAATCCATATAACTTCCAGTGTATATATCGTTCCCAACAGCCTTTACAGACCTTACAATAGAATTGTCAGGAACTGGATATAAACTCCAATTAACTCCATCAAATTCAAGAAGCCCAGAATTATTTGCAAAATACATGGTCTGATCAGAAGTCTGAGAGATTCCCCAGTTTTGATTTTCTGCCCCATATAAATCAGGAGCATATGCCATTAAGGGTGGATGCTCTTGAGCTTTAAGATTTAGAAAACTGAATACAACTAAAATAAAATATACTATTCTCATAAAAACAGATTTCTCTACAATATTTTTAATTAAAATATATGTTATTCATTAAATGGAATCAAATATAACACAAATATTA